>Ga0209458_1000011_pt1 | contig 139877 bp, 145 predicted proteins | sample WorMetLIZAISLAND_FD_187411 | JGI IMG/M metagenome (GOLD analysis project Ga0209458, IMG submission 187411) | Marine gutless worms symbiont microbial communities from Max Planck institute for Marine Microbiology, Germany - Inanidrilus manae... ...
AGGCCCTGATCTTCGGCGTGGTGGTCGCATTGGCGTGCAGTTTTACGTGCATGATCCGAGGCGCTCCCTGAGAAACGAGATACCTCTGACTACGCCAGCTCCGTCAAAACAATCCCGCGCAACCCGACACTTTCGCGGGGATGACGACATCAACTCCACATCACCCGTCATCCCCGCGAACGCGGGGACCCAGGGGCGATCTTACATGACCGGCGCTACAGCTTGGCCCCGGTCTTCAGCAGCCCCGTGCCCGGGCTGTCCGGCTTCTTGAACGGCGTTGCCACCACTTCCGCCGGCACCGGCGCGTCGGCATAGGTGCTGGGCAGGGCCACGGTCAGTTCGGTGCCGATCTCGGTCAGCGCCACCGGCAGCATGGCGAAGCCGATGTTGCTCTCCTGGGTCGGCGAGAACCAGGCCGAGGTGACGTAGCCGACCAGCTCGTCGCCGGCGAACACGTAGTAAAAGTCGGCCGGGTACCAGGTGATCGGCTTACCGCCCATGCGCAGGCCGGCCAGTTTGTGCGTCACCCCCTCGTCGTGGATGCGCTGCAGCGCCTCCTTGCCGACGAAGGCGTCCTTGCTCAGATCGACCTGCCAGCCCAGGCCGCACTCGTACGGATTCACCTCCAGGTCCATGTCCTGGCCCCAGGACAGGATGCCGGCCTCGATGCGACGGTGGTGGCCCGGGGCGATGACCTTGAGGTTGTGCGCCTTGCCGGCCTCGAGCACGGCGTTCCACAGCTTCTCGGCATTGCGGGTGGCGTCGTAGAGATAGATCTCGTAGCCGGCCTCGGCCGAGAACCCGGTGCGCGAGATCACCGTGCGGCAGCCGCCGATCTCCGCCCACAGCATGCCGTAGTAGGGCACGTCGTCGATCTCGGCGCCGACGAGGTCACGCATCAGCGCCGTCGACTTCGGCCCTTGGATCTGCACCGGGGCGACGTCGATCTCGCGGATCGTCACGTCGTACTGGCCGAAGGCGTTGACCCCCTGCAGGTAGATGCCGACGTCGCTGTCGGCCAGCGACAGCCAGAACTCGTCCTCGGCCGGGCGCAGCATCACCGGATCGTTGATGATGCCGCCTTCGGGCGTGCACAGGATCACGTAGCGGCACTTGCCGACTTCGCATTTCTCGGCCCGGCGGGTGATCACCATGTCGATGAAGCGCTCGGCGTCCGGCCCCTTGACCTGGATCTGCCGTTCCACCGCCACGTTCCACATGGTGACGTGCTCGGTCAGGTACTCGTACTCCTTCATCAGCCCGCCGTCCTCGGGCCGGATGTAGGCGCGCGGATGATAGATCTTGTTGTAGACCGAGTAGCACCAGGCCCCGGCGGCCTGGCTCAGGTGCCAGTACGGGCCCTTGCGAAGCCGCGTATCGATCAGGATGCGGCTGCCCTTGGCCTCCAGGCCTTCCGGGCCGTTGTCGCCGCTCTGCCGCAACTGGATCGGCACCAGCCGTTGCTTCAGGTTCGGGTTGTCGAACAGGTCCTCGTCGCGCAGGTCAGTGCCCGGGTTCGCCGCCATCGTCCGTCTCCTTGTCGCCGCCACTTCGCCGCCCGGCACGCCGCCGGTTGCCCGGGCTGGATGATCTGGCATTCTTCGCCATCGGAGAAATGAAAATGATCGATGGCTTGCATCGATTACGTCGATGTAACGCCGAGGAGTGGCGGCCATGCATGTGGAGCAGATCCGGACCTTCCTGGAGGTCGCCCGCGGCGGCAGCTTCCAGCGCGCGGCGGAGACCCTGAACGTCACCCAGTCGACCATCAGCGCCCGCATCAAGGCGCTGGAGGACGAGATGAACCACGCCCTGTTCCGTCGCACCCGCCAGGGCGCGCAGCTGACCCATGCCGGCCAGCAGCTCCACCGCTACGCCCTGGTCATCGGCCGCGCCTGGGAGAATGCCCGGGCCGAGGTGCAGCTGCCCCAGCGCTTCCGCACCACCTTCGCCATCGCCGCCCAGGTGTCCTTGTGGGAGCGCCTGATCCTGGCCTGGCTGCCCTGGATGCAGGCACGGGCGGCCGACGTGGCGATCCGCGCCGAAGCCGACTATTCCGACGCGATCATGCGGCAGTTGTCCGACGGCCTGCTGGACATCGGCGTACTGTACCAGCCGCGCCAGGTCGCCGGCCTGGTCTCCGAGCTGTTGCTGCAGGAACGCCTGGTGCTGGTGTCGACGCAGGCGCAGAGCCGGCAGTGGGACTGGCGCCAGCACTATGTCTATGTCGACTGGGGCGGCGATTTCGCCGAGGACCACGCCAACGTCTGGCCCGACCTGGCCACGCCGGGGCTGAGCTTCGGCCTGGGCGAGATGGGGCTGCGCTACATCCTGGAGCACGGCGGCGCCGGCTACTTCCCGTTGCGCGTCGTCCGCCCGCTGTTGCGCGCGGGCCGGCTGCACCGCGTCCGCCGCGCCCCGGTGATGCAGCGGCCGGCCTACGTCGTCTATCCCGCGGTGTGGGCCGAGGAGGCCTTGCAGCACCTGGCGTTGCAGGGCCTGCACGAGGTGGTCCGCCGCGAGCCGGACTAGCGCACGTTGCCGGCGTGCAGTGTTCGGCTGGCGCGGTCCCCCTCACCCGGCGGCTGCGCCGCCACCCTCTCCCCCAAGGGGAGAGGGTCATTTCTCTCGGACGCGACCAAACAGCCCTCTCACGCGAAGCTGCATAGTGCCGGTCTTTGCGCCGATGCCTCGAACGCGCTTGCCAAATCGCGTGCGACCTCTGCAGGATGGCGCCGGCATCTGCGGGGAGGGCGGCCATGACCGGGATCGTCAGCGGACTGGAGGCCCGGTTACGCGCCGGTACGTTCGTGGTGACGGCGGAGACCTCGCCGCCGCTCGGCACCGACGCCAACGCCGTGATCGACCGGGTGGCGCCGCTGAAGGGCCTGGTCGACGCCGTCAACGTCACCGACGGTGCCGGCGCCAGGGCGCATCTTTCGGCCCATGTCGCCGCGCACAGCCTGCTGCTGGCGGGGATCGAGCCGGTGCTGCAGTTCACCACGCGCGACCGCAACAAGCTGGCGCTGGAACGCGACCTGCTTGGCGCCGCGGCGATCGGCGCGCACAACCTGCTCTGTCTCAGCGGCGACCCGGTCACTCGCGGCGACGAGCCCGAGGCCAGCGAGGTCAACGATCTCGACAGCGCCGGCCTGGTGGCGCTGGCCCGGCTCATGCGCGAGGAATGCCGGCTGCCGTCGGGCCGCGAGATCGCCGGCGCGCCGCACTACTTCATCGGCGTCGCCGACACGCCGGTCGAGCCCGGTGACGACTTCCACCCGGCCTCGCTGCTGCGCAAGCTGGAATGGGGCGCCCAGTTCATCCAGACCCAGTTCTGTTTCGACGTGGCGCTGTTCGCCCGTTATGCCGAGGCGCTGACAGCGCACGGCATCACCGGCCAGGCCTATCTCATGGCCGGCATCGGCCCGCTGGCGTCGGCCAAACAGGCCGCCTGGGTGCGCGACAACCTTTGGGGTTCGACGGTGCCGGACGCGGTGATCGAGCGTCTCGACCGCGCCGATGACCCGAAGGCGGAGGGCATCGCCATCTGTGCCGAACTGCTGGACGCCTACCGCGAGATGCCCGGTGTTGCCGGCGTGCATCTGATGGGGCCGGGCGTGGAACGCCGCGCGGCGGAGATCATCGCGGCCTGGCGTGCGGCGGGCTGACGAGTCGCGGCCGGCTGCTGCGTCAGACCTGGCCGCGTTCGGCCACCCCGAATTCGCGCCCGGCGTCGAGCAGCAGCTCGTAGAGATAGTCGGCCTGCGACCAGCGCACCAGCAGCCGGAAGGCCGGCCCACCCGTGGCATCGTCTGCCGCGGTCTGCAGCAGGGTTGCCTGGACATAGCCGAACAGCGAGCCGGCAACCTGGCCGGCCTGAAAGTGGCGCGGATGCAGATCGAGGGTGGTCAGTTTGGCCAGCGTATCGCGCGCTGCCGGGCCGACCAGCTCGATGATCGTGTGCTGATCTGTGGCGTCGACCAGCTGATGCGGAAAGCCTGACAGCGCCCCGCCGAGGCTTTCGAGCAGTGCGCCTTCGCCGTCCGGCGGGCAGAGCAGCAGCCATTCTTCCGGGCCAAGCCAGCAGATGGTCACCTGATCGTTGCCGCTGGTGCCGCCGCCCTCGCGCGGCAACGCAAGGCCCGTCGCCTCACGCACAGGTTCGGCCACGGCGTCGCCGTCGCCCTGCAGCACCAGTTTGCCGACGAACGGCACTTCCACGAGGCGCAGGGCGTTGTCCGGCGCCGCCGCCGCGCGGCGGTCGACCAGGGGGGAGCGGCGGCGCGGGTCAGGCATCGCCCGGTGCCTCCGCGGCGGCGAGGAAGTCCGTTTCGCCGACCGTGACCGCCGCCGGCGCCTGGCCGGGCCGGGTGACATAGAGCCGCTCACCCAGGCGGTCGCCACCGGCCTCGACCAAGGCCAGGGCAATTGAGCGGTTGAGGTTGGGGCTGAAGTAGCTCGAGGTGACATGGCCCAGCATCGGCACGGGGGGCGCCGGTTCCGTTCCCGTGGCGATCACGTGCGCGCCCTCGGCCAGGACCTCTTTCGGGTCTTCCGTCAGCAGGCCGACCAGCTGCGGCCGGTCGCTGCGCACCGTGTCCTCACGGGACAGCGAGCGTTTGCCGATGAACTCGCCCTTCTTCTGGCTGACGATCCAGTCCATGCGCAGGTCGATCGGCGTCACCGTGCCGTCGGTGTCCTGGCCAACGATGATGAAGCCCTTCTCGGCCCGCAGCAGGTGCATGGCATCGGTGCCGTAAGGCGTGATGCCGGCGCTCTCGCCGGCCGCAAACACCTTCTCCCACAGCCACAGGCCGTAGCTCGCCGGCACGTTGAGCTCAAACGACATCTCGCCGGTGAAGGAGATCCGGAACAGTCGGATCGGCACGCCGTCGACGCTGGCCTGGTGCCAGGTCATGAACGGCAGTGCCTCCGGTGCGTCCGGCAGGCCGTCGACCAGGTTCGCGACCAGGCCGGCCGACTGCGGCCCGCACAGGGCGACGACGGCCCACTGTTCGGTGACGCTGGTCAGGCGCACGTCGAGCTCCGGCCACTCGGTCTGGCGGTATTCCTCCAGCCAGGCCAGGATATGCGCCGCACCGCCAGTGGTGGTGGTCATGTGGAAATGGTCGTCGGCAAGGCAGGCGGTGACGCCGTCGTCCTTCACCATGCCGTCCTCGCCCAGCATGATGCCGTAGCGGCAGCGTCCCGGCGCCAGCTTGGACCAGGCGTTGGTATAGACCCGGTTCAGGAAGGTGCGGGCGTCGGTGCCGCGGATGTCGATCTTGCCCAGGGTCGAGGCATCGAGCACGCCGATGGCGCTGCGTGCGGCCTTGCTCTCGCGCTGCACTGCCGCGTCCAGGCTCTCGCCGGTCCGCGGGTAGGCCCGCGCCCGCAGCCAGTCACCGACTGGTTCGAACTCCGCCCCGCGGGCGACGTGCCAGCCGTGCATCGGCGTGGTCCGCCGCGGCTGGAACAGCCGGCCGACATGCTGGCCGGCGATGGCGCCGAAGGTGACCGGCTTGTAGGGCGGGCGATAGGTGGTGGTGCCGGTCTGTGGGATCGACTGGTCCATGGCGCCGGCGATGGTGGCAAAGATGTTCAGGCCCGCGGTCTTGCCCTGGTCGGTACCCATGCCGGCCGTGGTGTAGCGCTTGACGTGCTCGACCGAGCGGTATCCCTCGCCGACCGCCAGGTGCAGATCCTTGGTGGTGACGTCGTTGTGCAGGTCGACGAAGGCGCGGCGACGGTGCCGCGGGCGGTCGCCGGGGGCTTCCCACAACGCCATCCCCGTCATTCCCGCGGTATGGTCTGTCGTCACCTGTGGTGCCGGCAATGGCGCGGTGTCGAAGCCGGCCGCGCGGGCGGCGGCGGCACCGGCCTCGGCCGCCGACTGCAGGGCGGCCGCCAGCTCGAACTCGCCGTTGGCGGCGCCAACCGAACGCTCGCGTTGCCAGGACTGGCCGGGGCGAAAGGCAGCGATCGACGGGTCATAGCGCAACCGGCCGCGCGACTGGGCGAACAGCGCCACGTTGGGCACGAAGCCGGCGGACACCGCGAGCAGGTCGCAGGCGACGCTGCGACGCGGTCCGTGGGTGCCGTCGGCGTCGTCCAGCGCCCGCAGGTCGGCGCCGTCGATGCGGCGGCGGCCGCTGGTGCCGACCACGGCGTGAGCCGGGAAGATCGGAATGCCGCGCTCGGCCGCGGCCGCCAGCAACGCCGCGGGCGGCTGCCGGCGCAGATCGGCGATGCCCATCACCTCGGCCCCGGCGTCCTGCAGCTCGAAGGCGGTGGCCCAGGCGGCATCGTTGGCGGCGAACACCAGTGGACGGCGGCCGGGCACCACGGCCTGGCGGTGCAGGTAGCTGCGCACCGCGCCGGCCAGCATCACCCCAGGCCGGTCGTTCTGGTGGAACACCGGCGGCCGCTCGATCGCGCCAGTCGCCAGCACCACCTGGGCCGCGCGCACGCGCCAGAGCCGCTGCCGCGGCAGGGCGGCGGGGCGTTCGCCGGGGGCGAGGTGATCAGTCAGCTTCTGCCACAGGCCGACGAAGTTCTCGCCGTAGTAGCCGAAGGCCGTGGTGCGGGTGAGGATGGTCACCTCGGGCTGGCGCTCGAGCTCGGCCCGGATCGCCGCCACCCAGTCGCCGGCCGGCTGGCCATCGAGATCGACCGCGTCGGCCGGCAGCGATCTGAGCCGGCCGCCCAGGTGCGGCGTTTCTTCCGCCACGATCACCCGGGCGCCGCCGCGCGCGGCTGCCAATGCCGCCACCAGCCCCGCCGGGCCGCCGCCGATCACCAGCACCTCGCAATGCCGGTTCGTGTGCTCGTAGCGCTCGGGATCCGGCGCGGCCGGCGCGACGCCGAGCCCGGCCATGCGGCGGATCGCGCCCTCGAAGCGCATCCAGTTGCCGGGCGGGCCCATGAAGGTCTTGTAGTAGAACCCGGCCGGCAGCAGGAACGACACGGCATCGTTGACGGCAGCCAGGTCGAGGTTCAGCGACGGCCAGCAGTTCTGCGCCTTCGCCTCGAGCCCGGCGTAAAGCTCCTGCTCGGTCGCCGAGGTGTTGGGCTCGGTATACGCACCATCGGGGTTGAGCTGCACCAGGGCGGCCGGGTCCTCGGCGCCGGCGCCGAAGATGCCCCGCGGCCGGTGGTACTTGAAGCTGCGGGCAACCATGTGCCGGCCGCTGGCGAGCAGCGCCGAGGCCAACGTGTCGCCGGCATAGCCGGTGTAGGACCGGCCATCGAAGCGGAAGCTCAGGCGCCGGCTGCGGTCGAGCACGTTGCCGCCGGCCGGCAGGCGCCAGTCCTGGCCGCTCACGAGGCCCCTCCGTCGGCCGCTGGGTCGTCGCGGATCACCTTGGCGGCATCGTTGCCCGAGCCGATCTCCGGTTCGCCGCTGGGCGTGGCCAATGCCGGCTCGTCGACGGCCGGGGCCGCCTCACCCGGCTTGTAGGCACTCAGGATCCGGTCCGAGGCGGTGTTGCGAATGAGGTTGAACCACTGCCGGCAGCCGGCCGTGTGCACCCAGCGTTCGGCGAACACGCCCTTGGGATTGCTGCGCAGGAAGACATAGTCGGCCCATTCGGCATCGCTCAGGTCGCTGCTGTCGGTGGGCCGGCTGATATGCGCCTCGCCGCCGTAGGAGAACTCCGACTGGTCGCGCGGACCGCACCAGGGGCAGGGGATGACGAACATGCGCGCTGTCTCCGCCTGCGGCTCAGTGCGCCACCGCCGCGGCGCCGTGCTCGGCGACCAGGGCGCCGCTGGCGAAGCGCTCCAGTGCGAAGGGTGCTGCGATCGGGTGCGGCTCGTCATGGGCGATGGTGTGGGCGAAGACGTGGCCCGAGCCCGGCGTCGCCTTCCAGCCGCCGGTGCCCCAGCCGCCGTTGATGTAGAAGCCCTTGACCGGGGTCAGCGAGACGATCGGGCTGGCGTCCGGGCATACGTCGACGATTCCGGCCCACTGCCGCAGCATGCGCAGGCGCGAGAGGATCGGGAACAGCTCGAGCAGGGCGGCGGTCTGCTCCTCGATGATGGCGAAGCCGCCGCGCTGGGTATAGGAGATCGGCGGGTCCAGGCCGGCACCGATCACCAGTTCGCCCTTGTCTGACTGGCTGCAGTAAACGTGCACGGCGTTGGACATCACCACGCAGGGATTGACCGGCTTGATCGGTTCCGAGACCAGGGCCTGCAGCGGGTGGCTCTCGATCGGCAGCTTCAGGCCGACCATGGCGGCGATCACGCTGGTATGGCCGGCGGCGACGCTGGCCACCTTGGGCGTGCGGATAGATCCGCGGGTGGTCTCGACCCCGGTGACGGCGCCGGCCTCGACGGTGATGCCGGTAACCTCGCAGTTCTGAATGATGTCGACGCCCAGGCTGTCGGCCTGGCGGGCGAAGCCCCAGACCACGGCGTCATGGCGGTTGACGCCGCCGCTGCGCTGCAGGGTGGCGCCCAGCACCGGATAGCGCGCCGTGGCCGAGGTGTTGACGATGGGGCAGAATTCCTTGACTTGGCGTGCGTCGAGCCATTCGGCATCGACGCCGTTCAAGCGGTTGGCCTCGACCCGGCGCTTCAGCTCGCGCATCTCGTGGTCGTCGTGCGCCAGGTTCAGCACCCCGCGATGGCTCATCATAATGTTGTAGTTGAGCTCGCGACCCAGGTTTCCCCACAGCTTCAGGGCGTGGTCGTAGATCGCCGCCGAGGCGTCGAACAGGTAGTTCGAGCGGATGATGGTGGTGTTGCGGCCGGCGTTGCCGCCGCCGATCCAGCCCTTCTCCAGCACGGCGATGTCACGCATGCCGTGCTCTTTGGCCAGGTAGTAGGCGGTAGCGAGGCCGTGCCCGCCGCCGCCGATGATCACCGCGTCATAGGCCGGCTTGGGCTCGGGATGGCGCCACACCGCCGGCCAGCCGCGGTGGCCGGTCAGTCCCTGCCGCAGCAACGACCACCAATCGTACTTCGTCATCCCCGCCTGCGCTCCCCTGCCGGCACGCGCCTCACGCAACGCAGCCGCATATCACGCTCCCCACACGTCGCGAAAGAGGCGATGCCAGTTGCCGCCCAGCACCCGCTCGATCCGGGCCGCCGGCCAACCCCGCCGCTCCAGCGCCGCGGTCAGGTTGGGGAACTCGCCCAGGCGCTGGAAGCCGGGCGGATTGCGGATCTCGCCGAACTCGGTGAGCTTTCGGCCCGTGCCCTTGTCATGGGTGATCCAGTCGAAGAAGGTCGCCGGCTGCTCCTGGGTCATGTCGGTGCCGATACCGACCGCCTCCTCACCGACGACGTTCAGGGTGTGCTCGATGGCGTCGATATAGTCGTCCAGGCTGCTGTCGGCGCCGCGCGGCAGGAACGGCGGGAACATGGTGACGCCGACGAAGCCGCCGGCCTCGGCGATCGCGCGCAGTTCGGCATCGCTCTTGTTGCGCGGATGCGCCCGCAGGGCTTCGGGGCAGGTGTGCGAGTAGCAGACGGGTCGGTTGGAATGGGCGATGGTGTCGGCGCTGGTGCGGCTGCCGACATGGCTCAGGTCGATCAGCATGCCGAGGCGGTTCAGCTCGTCGACCACGTCGCGGCCGAAGTCGGACAGGCCGCCGTCCTCGCTTTCGTAGCAGCCGCTGCCGACCAGGTTCTGGGTGTTGTAGGCGAGCTGCACCACCCGCACGCCCAGGCCGTGGAACAGGCCCAGGAAGTCGACCCGGTCCTCGATCGCGCTGGTGTTCTGCCAGCCGAGGATGATGCCGGTGCGCCCTTCCGCCCTGGCCGCGTCGATGTCGGCCGTGCTCAGCACCGGGCGGATCAGGTCGTCGTGCACCGCGAACCAGCGCTGCCAGCGGGCGATGTTCTCCATGGTGCCGCGGAAGCCTTCCCAGACCGAGCAGGTGCAGTTGGCCGCGTCGATACCGCCGGCGCGCATGTCCTCGAACACCGCCCGGCTCCAGTTCGAGATCACCAGGCCGTCGATGACGGTGATGTCGTCGTGCAGGGTCGTGCTCATCCCGTCTCGTGCTCCGCGTAGAGATGTGCCCGGGTCGGCGGCATGCCGGACGGGCCCTTGGCCGCGTGCTTGCTGGCCACGGTCTGGAAGATGCGCAGCGAGCCATCGGCAAACGACAGCGACACGCCGGCCAGGTAGGCGAGCCACATGCGTGTGCGCTCCGGTCCGGCCAGGCGCTCGGCTTCGGCGCGGTTGGCGGTCAGGCGCTGGTGCCACAGGCGGCAGGTCCGCGCGTAGTGCTCGCGCCAGCCCTCGACGTCATGGATCTCGAAGCCGTGGCTCTCCATCGATTCCAGGCTGTGGCCGATGTGGTCGAGCTCCGAGCCGGGGAAGATGTACTTCAGGATCAGCTTCTTCTCCGGCCTGAGCTTGCGGAAACGCCGGCGGCTGGTGCGGGCGCGGCGGGTGATGCCGTGGTTCAGCACCAGGCCGCGGTCGCGCAGCAGTTCGTTGATCTTGCGGAAATAGGCCGGGTAGCTGGCGATGCCGATGTGCTCGTACATGCCGATGCTGGCGATCTTGTCGTATGTGCCGTCCAGCGTCGCGTAGTCGCGCAGCTCGACCGTCACCCGGCTTTCAAGGCCGAGCCTGCGAACCTTGGCCACGGCGTAGTCGTACTGCGCCTGCGACAGGGTCACGCCGTGCGCGGTGACGCCATAGGTCCGCGCGGCATGACAGACCAGGGCGCCCCAGCCGCTGCCGATGTCGAGAAACCGCTCGCCCGGCTGCAGCCGCAGCTTGCGGCAGATCATGTCCAGCTTGTCGCGCTGGGCCTGGGCGATGTCGTTCGACCAGTCGGTGAAGTAGGCGCAGGAGTAGACCATCTCCGGGTCGAGGAAGAGGGCGTAGAAGTCGTTGCCGACGTCGTAGTGGAACTGGATGAAGTCGGCCTCGTTGCGCTGCGCTTGGCGGCGGCCGGTTTCGTCCTGGTCGTAGCCATGCGCCAGTGCCGGCTTCTCCGCCGGTGCCAACAGCAGGGGAAGGGCGCGGCGCAGCAGCAGCGACTTGCTGAGGTCGCGGCCGTTCAGGCGTATGCGCCGTTGCCGGGTCAGCTCGGCGAAGCTGATCAGGTCACCGCCCTCGACGTCCAGGTGGCCGCTGGCGTAGTGGCGCATGACGTTCTCCAGGGTCGGCCGGCGCAGGATGCTGCCGAGCACGCCCGGGCCGCTGATGGTGATGGCGAAGCGCGGGTCGACATCGCGGCCGAGCGGGATCGTGCTGCCGTCCCACAGGCGCACCGAGAAGTTGGCATCCAGCGCCGTGGCCAGGTGCTCGAAGATGCTGCGCGCGGCGTCGAGCCGTTTCTGCGCGCTTGTGGTCAAGGTGCGCCGCCTCCCCGTCGTCGCCATGCTTTCGCCACGGCTTAACTTGCCTCTACCATCGACCGGCAACAACGGCAAAACGGAGGAGACGGCCATGCAGACAGGCGAGTTCCGCGGCTTCCAGGTCGCGCTGAGCGAGCCGGGCATCGCCTGGATCGAGTTCAACCGGCCCGAACGCATGAACGGCATGACCTCGGCGATGAAGCGCGACCTGATCGAGGTGGTGACGCAGGCGCAGATGAGCGACGCGGTGCGCGTCGTCGTGTTCATCGGCACCGGCAAGGCGTTCAGCGCCGGCGACGACCTCAAGGGCTACGCCACCAACATGCAGGACGAGGCCGGCCTGGTGCCGCCGCTGCCGGCCGGGCACGACACCGCGATCGGCACCTATGACGGCCTGCGCACGGTGTCGCAGGCGCTGAACCTGGCCCTGCGCAACCTCGACAAGCTGACCATCGCCGCGATCAACGGCGTTGCCATCCAGACCGGCTTCTCGCTGGCGCTCGCCTGCGACTTCCGCCTCGCCGCGGACAGCGCCCGCCTGGGCAGCGCCACGCTGCGCTTCGCCCTGCTGCCGGACGAGGGCGGCCAGCACCTGCTGGTCCAGCACCTGGGGTTGGCCCGGGCGCTCGACTTCATCATGCGCAAGCGGATCGTCACCGCCGACGAGGCGCTGGCCTTGGGCCTGGTCAACGAGGTGCTGCCGCATGACGAGTTGCGCGCGGCGGCCGAGGCCCTGGCGCGCGAACTGGCCGACGGTCCGCAGGTGGCGATGCGCCTCTTGAAGCGCTCGCTCTACAACGCCGCCGAGCTGACCTTCGCCCAGGCCCTCGACGAGATCGCTGCCAAGACCGCAGTCGTCGACCACCACCAGGATTCGCGCGAAGGCACGGCGGCGTTCAAGGAGAAGCGGCAGCCGGTGTTCAATGCGTGGCTGGCGGAGCGGTAGGGCGTCGACCAATGCCCTCTTCCCGTCATCCCCGCGCTTGACGCGGGGATCCAGGGGAGATCCAGGCCAATCTGTGGTTACGTCATGGCTTGTGCGACGCACACCAAAGCCCGCCCCTGGGTCCCCGGGTCGGCGCTGCGCGCCGCCCGAGGACGACGGGAGAGACAGGCGGCCGCCCGTCTCTCAGCCGCCGCGGCGGTTTGCCCGCAGGTCGGCCGTGGCGGCCTCGTCCAGTGCCAGGGCGGCCGGCACCGCCACGCCGTAGTTGTTGCCTGGCTGGGGTCGTCCGCCAATGCCCTGTTCTCGTCATCCCCGCGCTTGACGCGGGGATCCAGGGGCGATCCAGGTCAATCTGTGGTTACGTCACCGCTTTGCCGACGCACACCGTAGTCCGCCCCTGGGTCCCCGGGTCGGCGCTGCGCGCCGCCCGAGGACGACGGGAGAGACAGGCGGCCGCCCGTCTCTCAGCCGCCGCGGCGGTTTGCCCGCAGCTCGGCCGTGGCGGCCTCGTCCAGTGCCAGGGCGGCGGTGACAACGACGCCGTAGTCGTTGGCGGCGGTGTCGCGGCTGATCAGCCCGTCGAGGACGTCGTCGAGGACGCGCGCGGGGTCGCGCTTCAGCGGATCGCCATAGCCGCCGCCGGCGGGGCCGACGCAGACGAAGCGCTCGCCGGCCTTCAGGCTGGTGTGGGGCACCTTGGACGGCATGTCCTGGCGCTCGCCGTTGGCGCGGTCGAGGGCCAGGCCGGCCGGAGTGCCGTCGGTGCCGCCGTCGAAGCCCCAGGGCGCGAACTTGTGGCCCTCGCCCTCGACCGAGGCGCCGCCATCGTCGAGATAGACGAACTCGCGCACCGAACCCAGGCCGCCGCGCCACTCGCCGGCGCCGCACAGATCTTCGCGAAGTTCATATCGGTCAACCCGCAATGGCAGGTGCGATTCGATGTCCTCGATCGGGTTGTTGCGGGTATTGGCATAGAGCGTGTCGACCGCATCCATGCCGTCCTTGCCGTGGCGGCCGCCGTAGCTCCCCTCGAAGATCTCCATGTGCACCCAGTGCTCGGAGTCGCGGATGCCGGAGAAGGCGATCACCCGCAGGTTGCCGATGCCGGCGGAGACCTGCTGCGGCGCCACCTCGGCCAGCGCCTTCATCACCGTGTCGGCGAGCTGGTTGCCCGGGCAGAAGCGGGCGATCGTGGGGGCGGGAAACTCGGGATTGGCCAGGCAGCCCTTGGGCACGACCAGCCTGATCGGCCGCGTCAGGCCGTCGTTCACCGGGATATGGCCGTGCGTGGCGGTGTCCAGCAGCACCGAGCGCACGGTCAACCACACGGCGATGTCGACGGTGCCTTCGAGCGGCATGTTGATCGGCCGGTCGGGGATCTGGTCGGCGGTGCCGGTCAGGTCGACCGTCATCTCGTCGCCGTCGACGGTGATCGTCACCACCAGCGGCAGCTCGCGCCGGCTCGGCTCGGGGTCGTCGAGATAGCCGTCGATATAAGTCGTGGCGCTGTAGGTGCCGTCGGGCAACGCGGTAATCGCCTGCCGCATCAGCCGCTCGGCATAGCTCATCACCGCCTCGCAGGCGGCATCGAAGGTCGGCAGGCCATAGCGGTCGATCAGCGCCACCAGCCGTTCCGCGCCGATCCGCGCGGCGGCGATCTGCGCCTCCATATCGCCGACCACCAGGTCGGAGACGCGGATGTTGTCGCGCAGGATGTGCCAAACAGGCTCGAGCTTCTCGCCCTCTTCATAGACCTTGATCGCCTTGAACTGCAGGCCTTCGGCATAGGCGTCGATGGCATCGACGATACCGCAGGACCCTGGCGTCAGTGCGCCGATGTCGAGATGGTGGGCGGTGGTGGCGGCGAACGCGACCAGCTTGCCGTCGTAGAACACTGGCACGATGAAGCCGACGTCCGGGCCGTGGCTGGCCCCGGCATAGGCGTCGTTGTGCATGACCACGTCGCCGGGCTGCAGCGTCTCGCCGCGCGCCTCGAGGGTGCGCAGCATGCCGCGGATGTAGCCCGGGATCGGCCCGGACTGCAGCGGCGTCGACTGCGCCGATTCCGCCAGGCCGCGACCCTGGGCATCGACCAGGGCGGCGCCGAAGTCTTCCGACTCGCGAATGATCGACGAATAGGACATGCGCATCAGCTTGTAGCCCATCTCCACGGCGATGTTCTCCAACGCGCCCTGGATCACGCTGGCGGTGACGTGATCGACGCCGGGGGCGTTGCGCGCCGTCGCCGCGTTCTTGCCGTTGCCACTCATCTCACACTCCTGTCTCGATCGTCAGGTTGCCACCGGCCTCCGCCGTCGCCGTGGCGCCCGGCGGGACCACCGTGGTGGTGTCTTTCTGCACGACGATCGCCGGGCCGGCCAGGGCCACGCCCACCGGCAACCGCTCGCGCGCATAAAGGGGTGTCGGCAGCGCCTTCAGGTCGCCGTCGACGCGAAAGGTGCAGTCCCGGGTTTCCAGCAGGGCTTCGGCCAGATCGCCACCGGCCGCCGTGCTCTGCAGCGCGATCTTGGGCATCTGGCCGATCCCGGTGACGCGGATGTTGACGATTTCGATCGGGCTGTCCTCGAACACGTGGCCGTACTCGGTACGGTGAATGTCCTGGAAGGCCTGGAACACGGCCTCGAGGCTGGCCTCGGTCACCGCGCCGTCGGCGAACGGCACGCGTAGCTCGTAGCCCTGGCCGACATAGCGCAGATCGCCGCTGCGGCTGTAGGCGACCTCGTCGGCGGCCAGCCCGTCAGCCTCGTACTGGGCCGCCAGCTGGGCGCGCATGGCGTCGAAGTCGCGGGTCAGGCGCTCGGCGTCGATCTGGCCGCTGGTCTGGAACTCGGTGCGGATGGCGTCGTACTTCAAGTCCGTGGTCAGCAGGCCGACGGCCGAGGTGATGCCCGGATAGGGAGGCACGATGACCTGCGGGATGCCCAGGTCGCGCGCCACCTCGACGCCATGCAGCGGGCCGGCGCCGCCGAAGGCGACCAGGGCGAACTCGCGCGGGTCGTGGCCCTTCTGCACCGTGCGCGAGCGAATGGCGTTGGCCATGTTGGCGTTGACGATGGTCAACACGCCCTCGGCCGCTTCGGCCGGGCTGAGGCCGAGCTCGCCCGCCAGGCCGTCGATCACTCGCTGCGCCGCCGCCGCGTCCAGGTCCATCTCGCCGCCCAGGAAGTTGCCCGGCTGCAGCCGGCCCAGCACCACGTTGGCGTCGGTCACCGTCGGCCTGTCGCCGCCGCGGCCATAGGCGGCCGGACCGGGCTGGGCGCCGGCACTCTGCGGGCCGACGCGGAAGGCACCGCCGGCGTCGACATGGGCGATCGAGCCGCCGCCGGCGCCGATGGTGTGGATGTCGATCATCGGCGCCATCACGGGGTAGCCGCCGATCCAGGTGTCGCGTGCCGTCGCCTCGGCAAACTGGCCGTCGACGATCAGGCCGATGTCGGCCGAGGTGCCGCCGATATCGAAGGTGATCAGGTTGTCGCGCGCGGAGGCGGCGCCGCTGATCGCCCCGCCCAGGACGCCGGCCGCGGGGCCCGACAGCAGGGTCAGCACCGGCCGTTCGGAGACCATGGTCGCGGTGGCGACGCCGCCGTTGGAGCCCATGACGTGCAGGTCGGCGCCGAAACCCTCGCCGGCGATTGCGGCCTCCAGGTCGCGCACGTAGGTGCGCACCTTGGGGCCGATGAAGGCGTTCATCGCCGCCGTGGTGAAGCGCTCGAACTCGCGGAACTGCGGCGACACCGCCGACGAGGTGGAGACGAAGCAGTCCGGGTACTCCTCCAGGATGATCGCCTTGGCGCGCTCCTCGTGCGCCGGGTTTATGTAGGAGAACAGGAAGCAGACGGCGATCGCCTCGACCCCGGCTGCTTTCAATTCGCGCGCCGCCGCGCGCACGCCGTCTTCATCCAGCGGGGTGAGCTCCTGGCCGTCCGGCGGCGCCAGCCGCTCGGCCACCGTCATACGATGGCGGCGGCGGACCAGCGGCCGGTCCTGCCATGGCACCTCCTGCATGATCGAATAGTGCTGCGGCCGCTGGTGGCGGCCGATATGGACGATGTCGCGATAGCCTTCGGTTGTGACCATGCCGGTGCTGGCGCCGTCGTACTCCAGCACCGCGTTGGTGGCGATGGTGGTGCCGTGCAGCACGTGGCGCACATCGGCGCGGGCGATGCCGACCCGCTTGCAGATCTCGCACAGGCCCTGGATCACGCCTCGCGAGGGGTCGTCGGGCGTGGTCGGCACCTTGTGGATTGCCGTGTGCTGGCTCTCGGTATCGGTCACCACCACGTCGGTGAACGTGCCGCCAACGTCTACGCCGATCAGTATCATCGCCTCACCTTAACGCTTGTGATTGTTGTTGTTCGGCCGCGTCATTCCGGCGGCGGCACCACACCGGCGGTGCCCGTGATCAGACCGTACTGGTCCGGCTGGCGGTGTTCGGCAAAGTTGAACACCGTGTTCTTGTAGTGGTTGCAGGCATCGAGGTCGCAGTCGGCGACGATCAGCTCGTCGTCGAGGGTGCGGGCCTGGGCGACGATCTCGCCGGTCGGGGCGATGATGCAGCTGCCGCCCAGCATGTCGCAGCCTTCCTCGTTGCCGGCCTTGGCCACCCCGACCACCCAGCTGGCGTTCTGGTAGGCGCCGGCCTGCGTGCTCAGGTTGTTGTGGAAGCTGGCGAGATGGGTCGGCTCGAACCCCCAGGGTGGTTCCACCGACGGGGTGTTGTAGCCGAGCACGACCATCTCCACGCCCTGCAGGCCCATCACCCGGTAGGTCTCGGGCCAGCGGCGGTCGTTGCAGATGCACATGCCGACAATGCCGTTCATCGTCCGGAACACCGGGAAGCCCAGGTTGCCGACGTCGAAGTAGCCTTTCTCCAGGTGCTGCCACTTGCGCTCGGGCAGTGGCTCGGCATGGCCGGGCAGATGCACCTTGCGGTACTTGCCGACGATCTCGCCGCCGCGGTCGACCAGGATCGCGGTGTTGTAGCGCCGGGTCTCGCCGTCCTCTTCCGCCAGCTCGGCATAGCCCAGGTAGAAGCCCATGGCGTACTCGGCGGCACGCTCGAACAGCACCGCCGTTTCCGGCCCCGGCATCTCGGCTTCGAAGAAGCGGTCGATCTCCGCCTGGCTCTCGAAATGCCAGCGCGGGAAGAAGGTGGTCAGCGCCAGCTCCGGATAGACGATGAAATCGCAGCCCTTGTCGTGCGCCTGCTCCATCAGCGCCAGCAGCCGCTGGACCACCTGGGCCCGGCTCTCATCCAGGCCGATCGGGCCCAGCTGGGCGGCGCCCACGGTGATCACCCGGTTCGATCGGTTCATCGCCTCGTCCAAGCCGAAATACGGTTTCCGGGCGGGATGATGGCAGGCTTTCCGCCCGCTTGGAAAGCCCTGCTGCGGCGGCCCGGGCGGTTTGACGCTATCTGGCGGACATGCTGAGATTCCCGCCACGGCTAGGGAGGTGGCCATGCTGACCCAGGACCAGATCGCGCGCTATCAGGCGGACGGCTACGTCCGGCCCGACTACCGGCTCGACGAGGACACCCTGGCCGACATCCGTGCCGCGCACGACCGCCTGATCGCCCGCCATCCCGAATTCCGCAACTATTGCCCCAACCTGCTGGCCTACGACCTGAGCTTCCTCAACGTCGCCCGCGATCCCGCGATCGTCGACATGGTGACGCAGCTGATCGGCCCGGACGTGGCCTTGTGGAACTCCAGCTTCTTCGCCAAACCGGCGCTGGACGGCCAGAAGACGCCCTGGCACCAGGATGGCGAGTACTGGCCGATCCGGCCGCTGGCGACCTGCACGGTGTGGATCGCCATCGACGCCGCGACGCCGGAGAACGGCTGTCTGCGGGTGATCCGCGGCTCGCACAGGGAGCAGCGGCTGCGTCGGCATCGGACCAACCCGGACCGCAACCTGACGCTGAACCAGGAGCTGCTGCCGGAGGAGTATGACGAGGCCGACGCCGTCGACATCGTGCTCGAGGCCGGGCAGATGTCGTTGCATGACGTCTTCCTGCTGCACGGCTCCGAGCCCAACCACTCGCCCAACTCGCGCCGCGGCATGACCCTGCGCTTCATGCCGACGACCTCGGTGTTCGACCGAGCCCTGGCGACGCAGCAGGCGCGTGAGAAGGAACTGCTGATCGACCATGCCGACCGCACGCTGTTCCTGATGCGCGGCCAGGACCGCTCCGGACAGAACGACTTCACCATGCGGCGCTGAGGACACCCGTCACCATGGCCGAGATCGAGTACTTCTATTCCGCCCATTCCGCCTTCGCCTATCTGGGCTCCGAGCGGTTCATGACCATTGCCGCCAAGGCCGGGCGCGACATTGCCCACAAGCCGATCGATCTGCGCCGGGTGGTGCCGGAAGCCGGCTCCGTGCCGTTCGGCAAGCGCACGCCGGCGCATGTCGCCTACTTCTTCGGCCGCGAGATCGAGCGCTGGTCGGAAGAGCGCAACGCCCCGGTAGTGGACGGCATTCCGACCTATCACCACCATGACATGACCCTGCCCAACTGCGTGCTGATCGCCGGCCTGCAGGCCGGGCTCAACATCGACCGCCTGGCTCATGTCATGCTGGAGCAGCACTGGCGCGACGATGCCGACCTGGCCGACCGGGCGACCCTGGTGCGGCTGGCCAGCGCCGTCGACGTGAACGCCGAGCCGCTGCTCGAAGCCGCCGGCGGCGAGCCGGTGCTCGCGGCCTACGAGGCCAATACCAAAGAGGCGATCCAACGCTCGGTGTTCGGCTCGCCGACCTACTTCGTCGATGGCGACATGTTCTACGGCCAGGACCGGCTAGAGATGGTCGAGCGCGCGCTACAGCGGCCCTACGCCGGGCGCTGGCCGAGGGACTAGGACGCACGACGGGCGGGTCTGAGACCCGCCCCTACCAACCGATTGGGAACGTTGTAGGGGCGGGTCTCAGACCCGCCCGGGTTCCTCACGTCGCCAGGGGCTCGCCGTCGATGGTGTTCTGCTGCAGCAACTTGTAATATGTATGCAGTATGCATATAATTGTTGTATGAACCATGATCGTACTGCCAATCTCCTTGGTGCACTGGCGTTGGCGCTGGCGGACAGCCTGACCCATGAGACCGAGATGCGCGCCGAACACGGGGCGGCGGCGCCGGCTGCCCTGGTGACGGTCGGCATTGCTCCGGGCGGGTCAATTGACGAGCTCGCCAGAATTCTGGGGCTCAGCCATTCGGCTACCGTTCGCCTGATTGACCGTCTGGCCAACGATGGTCTTGTGGAACGGCGCGGCGGTGCGGACGGACGCACGGCTGCCCTGTATCTCACACGGCGGGGGCGTGCCCGGCGGCGCACCGTCCTGCACGGTCGTGACCGGGTACTCGCCGAGGCGCTGGACGCCCTTTCGGGACGAGAACGCGAGGCGTTGACGGGCCTCATGGAGGCCATGCTTGGCGCGCTGACGAGCGGTCGCCGCCACGCCGACCACATCTGCCGACTTTGCGACGAGGATGTCTGCCCGGGTGAAACCTGCCCGGTGGAATGCGCTGTCTCGCGGACGCCGGGAGCCGCAGAGCTCTCGCCATGAGCCGTGCGTCACGGCGAGTCGCGCAGTCTCCGGCAGTTGACGAACCCGCCACGACGAACGGGCCTTTGTTGCGCGGTCCGGGCAGTGCCATGGCCATGCTCGCAGCAAGCCTGTCGGCCGCGTGCTGGGGATGGGCAACGGTGATGAGCAAGGGCGCACTCGAATACATGCCGCCCATGACTCTTTTGGCCATCCAGTTGACGGCGTCGATCACGGTTCTCTGGTTTGCCGTCCTTGTGCTGCGCCGCCGCGTCCGCCTCGACGCACCGACCCGCCGGGCAAGTCTGAGCGGCATTTTAGAGCCCGGGCTCGCCTACACGCTCGGTGTGGCCGGGCTGGTGCTGACGTCAGCCAGCAACGCCAGCTTGATCGCGACGACGGAATTGTTCTTCATCGTGCTCCTCGCCTCGATTCTCCTGAACGAGCCGATCGGGACCCCGATGTTCGGCTTGATGCTGCTGGCGAGCCTTGGAATTGCGCTCGTCGTCTTGCCGGACACCATGGTCGATGGTGGCGAAGGCACGCTTTTGGGCGATCTCTTGATCGCCGCCGCCACGTTTTTCGCCGCGCTTTACGTCATCGCGACGCGAAAGCTGGTGCTGACCCTTGATCCTCTGCCGCTGTCCGCGTTGCAGCAAAGCGTGGGTCTGATTTGGGCCCTTGGAGTCCTGCTGATCGTCCTTGTGTTGGGATTAGCGTCCGTGGGGTTGCGCGAGATTGGTCCGGGCATCCTCGTCCTGGCAGCCGTGTCAGGCATCGTTCAGTACGCTTTGGCATTCTGGCTCTACTTGTTCGCGTTGCGCCACCTGCCGGCCAACGTCGCCGGATTCTACCTCGCCCTTACGCCCGTGTTCGGGATCGGCGCGGCATCCGTGTTCCTGGGCGAGGTGTTGACCTCGATGCAGTGGTTCGGAGGCGTTCTCGTCATTGTTTCGGTCGCCGCCGTGTCGCGCCTGCATCGGGAATGAGGCGCTGTTCATAGTCGCGGCCGTACGCGGGGCGCTGGCCCAGTGGCTGGGCGGCCCGGCGGTTGGGGAACGCCCGGCTGCCTCCTCTAACAACGTCGTCCCCGCGCTTGACGCGGGGACCCAGGGGCGATCGGACTCTGATCTCGGCTTGCCATTTCGACAACATCGCGAACTAACGCGGTCGCGTGACCCGTTCGACGGGATTGCCAGATAGCCCCTGGGTCCCCGGATCGGCGCTGCGCGCCGTCCGAGGACGACGAAGGTTGCTGCGGCTTCACGCCGCCAGCGGTTCGCCGTCGATGGTGATCCGGTGCAGCAGGCGGCGGTCGCCTTGGTAGTCGTTGAGGGCGTAGTGCCAGGTGGCGCGGTTGTCCCAGAAGGCCACCGAGCCGGGGTGCCACTGGAAGCGATAGGTGTTCTCCGGCCGCACCGCCTGGGCGTAGAGGTACTGCAGCAGCGGTGCGCTGTCCTGCGTGCTCCAGCCGTCGAAGCGCAGGGTGAAGCCGGGATTGACGTAGAGCGCCCGGCGGCCGCTGATCGGGTGACGGATCACCACCGGGTGCACCGCGCCCTGGGTCGCCGCATCCGGATTGCCCAGCCGGCCGGCCAGGTCGGAGCCCTCCTGGCGATAGCGGGCGCTGGCGCCGAAGACATGCCGGCTCGAATGCACGGCGTTGAGTCCACACAGGGTCTCCTTCAGGCCGTCGGACAGGTTCTCGAAGGCCAGGTACATGCTGGCGAACAGGGTGTCGCCGCCGCGTTCCGGCAGCTCGCGGGCGACCAGGATCGAGCCCATGGCCGGTTCCTGGTCGTAGGAGTGGTCGGTGTGCCAGCCACCGCCGATGTTCTCGGTCTGGGTCGGCTCCTTGCGCACCTCGGCGATCTTCGGATAACCGTCGACATGGGCGAAGAAGCGGTTGACGTTGATCGCGCCGAACTGCTCGGCCAGGGCGATGTGCTGCTCGGGCGACAGCGTCTGCTCGCGGAAGAACAGCACGCCATATTCGCCCAGTGCCTGGCGCAGCACGCCGGTCAGGTTGTCCGAGACGTCATGCCCGAGGTCGATGCCGTCGACCTGTGCGCCGATGCCGCCGCCGCTGGGCGTAATCGACAGGTTGTTTCCGCTCATCCTGCTGGCTCCCTCCGCCGCCGGTCTTATCATGCCGGTGCGGCAAAGTAACAGCCGTTGTCGGCAGCGGCCAGATCGGAGCCCCGCGCGCGTCAGACCCCGACGCTGCCGTAGGCGCCCACGCCGACGAAGAAGCCGCCGGCGGCGATGACATAGCTCGACTTCGCCATCATCTTGCCGCTGCACGGGTTGTACCACTCGTACTCGACCCAGCCGGCGCCGTCGCGCTGTGCCTGGCGCATCGCCTCGAGCAGGAAGGGCCGGCCGCGGCCGTCGCGTGCGCCCATGATGTTGCTGCCGATCAGTTCCGGAAAGCCGCCGTTCACCCAGAGCGTGCCCTGTCCGTCGAAGACGAAGACATAGAGGTCGTGGCGCATGAAGCCGCCGCCGGGGTTGAGGAAATCGCGGAACGCCTCGTTGGGGCCGACGGCGCCGAGGTGCTGCGCCGCCTCTTCGGCCAGTTGCTGCGCCTCTTCGATCGTGCCCATGCGGCCGCAATGCGCCTGGCTTTGTGCAGGCGCCGGTGGCGCGCTCGTCAGGGCGATGAGCAGGACCGCCAGCACGGCGATCAACTGCGGCGGCCAGTTCCGGCAGCGCTCATGCAGATCAGGCATGGCGTCATGCTAGCGCGCATGGGATGCGGGCGCGAGCGGCAAGGCTGGACGGAGCGCGGTCCCGGCGGCACCATGGCGGCATGAAACGTGCCATCATCCTCGACTGTGATCCGGGCCAGGACGATGCCCTGGCGATCCTGCTTGCGCTCGCCTCCGGCGAAGAACTGGAGCTCATCGGCATCACCGCGGTTGCCGGCAACGTGCCGCTGCCGCTAACGCAAAGCAATGCCCGCAAGGTCTGTACCCTGGCCGGCCGCGCGGACATGCCGGTCTATGCCGGCTGCGCCCGGCCGATCCTGCGGCCGCTGGTCACCGCCGAGTATGTGCATGGCGAAACCGGCCTGGACGGTGCCGACTTGCCCGAGCCCGGCATGCCGCTGCAGGCACAGCATGCGGTCGACTTCATCATCGAGACGCTGCTGGCGCGCCCGGCCGGGACGGTGACGCTCTGTCCGATCGGGCCACTGACCAACATCGCCCTGGCTATGATCAAGGCGCCCGAGATCATTCCGCGGATCAGCGAGATCGTCCTGATGGGCGGGGCGATGAGCCACGGCAACACGACGCCCGCGGCCGAGTTCAACATCTATGTCGATCCGCACGCCGCCCGCGTCGTGTTCGAGGCTGGCGTGAAGCTGACCATGCTCGGCCTCGACGTCACCCACCAGGCGCTGGTCACCGAGCCGCGGCTGGCGGCGATCGAGGCGCTCGGCACGCCGCTGAGCCGGGCCGTGGTCGGCCTGCTCGACTTCTTCAACCGCTATGACCGCGAGCGCTACGGCATGCCCGGAGCGCCGCTACACGATCCCTGCGTGATCGCCTATCTGCTGCAACCGACCCTGTTCACCGGGCGCGACTGTCATGTCGCGGTGGAGACCGAGAGCGAACTGACCATGGGCGCGACCATGGTCGACTGGTGGGGCGCGCACGGCCATCAGGCCACGGCCACGGTGATCGACGGCATCGACGCCGATGGCTTCTTCACCCTGCTGACGGAGCGGCTGGCCCGCCTCTGAGTACGTCCCGACCCGCCGACAGCCCGCCCCCGCAACGGGTGGGGATGTGTTAGTTTCGCAACAACAACTATGGATAGCCGCCCGATGGATGGTGCCGACTGGCTGACCGTCGACCCGGACCTGAACATCGAAGCGCCGGCGCTGCGCGAGATCCTGGCATTGTGGCAATGCAAGTGTGGCGACCGGGCTATGCCGGCCCGCAGCGACTTCGGGCCGGAAGAGCTGCGTGCGCATATGGGCTGGATCGTTCTGGTCGACGTGGAGCCGGCGCCGCTGCGCTTTCGCTACCGCCTGATCGGTACCGAGTTGACGCAATGGGTCGGGCGCGATTCGACCGGACGCTATCTGGATGAGCTGTATGCACCCGAGATCTATGACACAGCGATTTCCGCCTACCTCGCGGCGATCGAGCGTCGGCGCCCCGTCCGCGCCCATGGCCGCTTCCTGCATGCCGAGAAAGGCCATCTGCCGTTCGAGTCGCTGGATATGCCGCTGTCCGCTGACGGCGAGACCGTCAGCATGATCATGTCGCGCGACCAGATCCATCCGCCACCGCCGCGGCGCTTTGGCGCCTGATGGAGGCGGCCGACTGGCACTCAATCGACCCGGCGCTGCAGCTCGAGGCGCCGATGCTGCGCGATCTGCTGCAGCTTTGGCGGCGCAAATGCGGTGAGCGGAAGATGCCGGCGCGCCGCGACTTCAGTCCGCTCGATCTGCGCGCTCATCTGGGCTGGATCGTCCTGGTCGACGTGGAAACGGCGCCGTTCCGCCTGCGCTACCGGCTGGTCGGCACCGAGATTGTGCAGCGGGTGGGGCGCGATGCCACAGGCCGCTATCTCGACGAGCTATATCACCCCGAGGTCTATGACACCGCCGTCTCGGCCTACCGCCGGGTCGTCGCGCAGAAGTGCCCCCTGCGCGTGCATGGCCGCATGCGTCACGCCGAGAAGGGACACATTGCCTTCGAATCCCTGGACCTGCCGCTGTCTGCCGACGGCGAGACCGTCAGCATGATCATGACCCGCGGCACTTTCGGTTAGCAGCGCCTCAGCCGCCGGGCCCCGGCCAGGCCGGGTCAAGAAAGCTCTGCACCTCCAGCAGGTAGCCATTGGGATCGCGGGCGAAGAAGCAGTAGACGTTGAAGTCGTCGTGCCGCTCCGGCGGGCCGAGGAGATCGGCGCCGGCTTCGGTAAGCCGCCGGTGCCAGTCGTCGACCCCGGCCGTCTCCGTGCAGACGAAGGTGACGACGACGCCGCGCGGCTCGACCTGCCGCCCGGGGCGGGCCCGACAGACGCCAAGGAAACTGGCTGGCGTGACCTGGAAGATGCGGCAGGCGCCCTGGTCGAACACCTGGGTCAGGCCGACCACGCCAGCATAGAAGCCGGCGGTGTCGTCCAGGTCCTCGGTATAGACCCAGGTCACCTGCTGCGGGAACGGTGCATCGGTGTCCATGCCGCAACTCAGCCCAGCGCGGCCACGTCGTCGACGGTCTTCTGCGGCTCAGGCCGGTAGCGGTAGTCGGGGTCGATGTCCGCCGCCCGGACGATGCCGTCGGGATCGACCACCAGCCGCGCCGGCATCGGCAGGGTCCAGCTGTCCTCGCCGTTGTACGCCGGCAGGTCGATGTTGCGCGACGAATAGACGTCCTTCAGGTCGTCCGGCAGGGTAAAGCGCAGGCCAAGCTCTGCGGCATAGGCGTTGCCCGGATCCGACAGCAGGTCGAAGCCGAGCGTGTGCTTTTCCACCATGGTGCGGCTGTGCTCGGCCAGCTGCGGGGTGATGGCGACGATGGTTGCGTTATGCGTTCTCAGGTTGTCCGCCACTGCCTGCAAAGCATACAGCTCTGCATTGCAGTAGGGTCACCAGCTGCCGCGAAAAACGGTCAGGACCAGCGGCCCACGGGCCAGCAGGTCGGCCGAGCGGATTTCCTCGCCATCGGTGTTGTTCAGGGCGAATGGGGGCAAGGCGTCGCCAATGCCGATGGCGCGGTCCATGATGCCGGACTCGCGCAGCGCCTCCGTCGCCCCTTCCATGATTGCCGCCTGTTCGGGCGGTATGCGCTTGGCCGCGCCTTCGCGGATCCGTGCCAGTCGTTCACCTAGCATGCTGCCAATTGCCTCCTGTTCGATTGCCGGCGACGGTTATTCCGCCGCCTGGCTCATGGGATTGCGAGGATCGTCCGTCCAGGGGACGTAGGGCTTGCCGTTGTCGACGGCAACCATCGTAATGCAACCGTCGACCGGGCAGACGTGCTGGCACAGGTTGCAACCGACGCACTCGGCGTCGATCACTTCGTAGCGCCGCGCCCCGTTGCTGCCGGTGCTGATCGCCTGGTGCGAGGTGTCCTCGCAGGCGATGTGGCACAGGCCACACTTGATGCACAGGTCCTGGTCGATCCGCGCCAGCGTCTCGTAGTTCATGTTCAGGTCCTGCCAGTCGACGACGTTGGGCACGGCGGCGCCGCGGAAGTCGTCGAGGCTGCGGTAGCCCTTGTCGTCCATCCAGTTGGCCAGGCCGTCGGTCATCTCGCTGACGATCTTGAAGCCGTAATGCATCGCCGCGGTGCAGACCTGCACCGAACCACAGCCGAGCGCCAGGAACTCGGCCGCATCGCGCCAGTTCTCGATGCCGCCAATGCCGGAGATCGGCAAGCCGGCGCAGTCGGGGTCGCGGGCGATCTCGGAGACCTTGTGCAGGGCAATCGGCTTCACCGCCGGGCCGCAGTAGCCGCCCTGCGTACCCTTGCCGTCCACCGTCGGCGTCGGCGCCATGGCGTCCAGGTCGATGGAGACGATGGAGTTGACGGTGTTGATCAGCGACACCGCATCGGCGCCGCCCTGTTTGGCGGCGCGGGCAGGGGCCAGGATGTTGGTGATGTTGGGCGTCAGCTTGACGAAGACCGGCATCGCCGTATGCGCCTTGCACCAGCGCGTGACCATCTCGACATAGTCCGGCACCTGGCCCACGGCGGAGCCCATGCCGCGTTCGCTCATGCCGTGCGGACAGCCGAAGTTGAGCTCGACGCCGTCGGCGTCGGTGTCTTCGACCCGGCGCAGGATCGCCGCCCAGTTGGCTTCCTCGCACGGCACCATCAGCGAGACCACCACCGCGCGGTCGGGCCAGTCGCGCTTGACCTCCTTGATCTCCCGCAGGTTGACCTCGATCGGCCGGTCGGTGATCAGCTCGATGTTGTTGAAGCCGGCGACGCGCTGGCCGTTGTAGCTGACCGCGCCATAGCGCGAGGAGACATTGACGATCGGCGGGTCCTCGCCCAGCGTCTTCCAGACCGCGCCGCCCCAGCCCGCTTTGAAGGCGCGCTCGACGTTGTACTTCTTGTCGGTCGGCGGCGCCGAGGCCAGCCAGAACGGGTTCGGCGAACGCACGCCGGCGATATCGCAACGAAGGTCGGCCATGCTCAGCTCCCTGTGTTGAGACCGCGCAGGGCGCGGTCGATCGCCTCGGCGGCGACCTTGCCGTCCTGCACCGCCTGTACCGTCAGGTCGGTGCCGGCAATGCAGTCGCCACCGGCCCAGACGTCGGCCAGCGACGTCTGCATGTCGGCATTGACGGCGATGCGACCGTCCAGGATCACCGGCGCCTCGCCTGCGCCCAGGGCGGTCGGCTCGAACGCCTGGCCGATCGCCTTGAACACGGTATCGCACGCGAACGTCAGCAATTCGCCGCTGCCCTTGAGGCCACCGTCGCCGTCGGCCTGGGTGTATTCGAACACCGCCGCGCTGACCGAGCCGTTACTGCCGTCGAGGCGAACCGGCCGGGCCCAGTGCTTGATCTTCACGCCGTTGACCTGGGCGAACTCCTGCTCGTGACCGGTGGCGCCCATCTGCGCCGGCCCGCGGCGGTAGACCAGGGTGACGTCCTCGGCCCCCAGCCGCTTGGACTGCACAGCGATGTCGATCGCGGTGTTGCCGCCGCCGATCACCACCACCCGGCGGCCGACCGGCAGCGCCGCCAGGTCGTCGGCCTGGCGCAGCTCGGCGATATAGTCGACAGCGTTGTGCACGCCGGCCAGGTCCTCGCCGTCGGCCTGCAAGGCCCGCACGCCGCCCTGGCCCAGGCCGAGGAAGACGGCGTCGAACTGCTCGCGCAACGCGGCCAGGCTGAGGTCGCCGCCCAGCGCCTCGCCATAGCGGATCTCGATGCCGCCGATGCCGAGGATGAAGTCGACCTCGGCCTGGGCGAAATCGTCGGGCACTTTGTAGGCGGCGATGCCGTACTCGTTCAGGCCGCCGGCCTTGGCCCGCGCCTCGAACACGGTGACCGCATGGCCGGCCATGGCGAGCCGGTGGGCGCAGGCCAGCCCCGCCGGGCCGGCGCCGACGACGGCGACGCGGTGGCCGCTGTCGTCAGCGCGCGCGAACGGGTGTCCGTCGTGAGCCATCAGATGGTCGGTGGCATGGCGCTGCAGCCGGCCGATGGCGACCGGCTTGTGCTCCTGGGTCATGCGCACGCAGGCCTCTTCGCACAACACCTCGGTCGGGCAGACCCGGGCGCAGGCGCCGCCGAAGATGTTCTCCTCCAGGATCGTGGTGGCGGCGCCCTTGAGGTTGCCGGTGCTGATCTTGCGGATGAAGGTGGGGATGTCGATGCCGGTCGGGCAGGCGCTGATGCAGGGGGCATCGTAGCAGTAGTAGCAGCGGCTGGCCTCGATCAGCGCTGTGCCCGGGTCGAGCGGCGGGCTGACGTCGCTGAAGTTGCTGGCGTACTCCGCCGGGGCGAGACGCCCGGCCGCGACATCGGGTTCCTGCGACATGCTCTCTGCCTTTCATACAGCGGCATTAAACCGGGATTGAACGACGCCCGGCGGCCGGGTGCAAGGGGCCTGCGGCCGCCTCGACAGCCGGCCCGATCCGGCGTAGACCTTGCAGCCAGAGCTCGAAGCAGCCGATGTCTTTGGGAGGACAGCCATGCATGATCTGGTAATCCGCGGCGCCACGGTGATCGACGGCAGCGGCGAGCCTGCCAGGGTCGGCGATGTCGCCGTCGACGGCGGTGTGATCAGCGACCTCTCGGGCCGGGCCGGTTCCGGCCGCCGCGAGATCGAGGCCGAGGGGCTGCTGCTGACCCCGGGCTGGGTCGACATCCATACCCATTACGACGGCCAGGCGACCTGGGACCCCTATCTCACCCCGTCGTCCTGGCACGGCGTGACCACGGCCGTGTTCGGCAATTGCAGCGTCGGCTTCGCGCCGGTGCATCCAGGACAGGAGCGCTACCTGATCAACCTGATGGAAGGCGTCGAAGACATCCCCGAGACGGTGCTGGCCGAGGGCATCGACTTCCGCTGGGAGAGCTTCGCCGACTATCTCGACGTGCTGGACTCGATGCCGCGGATCATGGACATCGGCGCGCAGGTGCCGCACGCGGCCTTGCGCTTCTATGTCATGGGCGAGCGCGGTGCCGATCATGCCGCCGTGCCCACGGCCGCGGAGATCGCCGAGATGGGCCGGCTGCTGGAGCAGGGCCTGCGTGCCGGCGCGCTCGGCTTCACCACTTCGCGCACTACCAAGCACCGGGCGGCGGACGGGAGGCTGACGCCGGGCCTGTCGGCCGGCGAGCCGGAGCTGGCCGGCCTGGCCCAGGCGATGCGGCGGGCCGGCAGCGGGGTCATGGAGGTCAATTCCGACTTCGGCGACGGCGACTTCGCCCGCCTTCGGGCGGCGGCGGAAATCTCCGGCCGGCCGCTGTCGGTGCTGCTGGTGCAGGTCGACAACGCCCCCGGACTGTGGCGCGAGACCCTGGATGCGGTCGACGCCGCCTGCGCCGACGGCCTCGAGGTCACGGCCCAGGTCGGCAGCCGGCCGATCGGCATGCTGATGGGCCTGGAGGCGACGGTGCACCCGTTCAACAGCCACCCGCTGTGGCAGGCGATGGCGGGGCTGAGCCCGGCCGAGCGCTTTGCCCGTCTGCGTGCCGATGCCGACTTGCGCCGGCGGCTGGTCGAGGAGCGGCCGGACGACGGGCACACCCGGTGGATGGCGACGGCGCTCGAGCGCACCTTCGAGCTCATCGAGCCGGTCGACTACGAGCCGGCGCCGGAGCTGGCGATCGCAGCGCGGGCGGCCGCGCAAGGCCGCGACCGTTTCGCCCTGGCGCTGGAGCTGCTGATGGCCGACGACGGCAAGGCGCTGCTGCTGCATCCGTTCGAGAACTACTGCGCCGGCGACCTCGAGGTGGTGCGCGAGATGCTGGAGAACCCGAACACGGTGTGCGGCGTTGCCGATGCCGGCGCCCATGTCGGGCTGATCTGCGATGCCAGCTCGCCGACCTCGCTGCTGACGCACTGGGGGCGCGACCGCACGCGCGGACCGCGGCTGCCGCTGGAGCAGCTGGTGCGCAAGCAGACCAGCGATACCGCGTCGACCTATGGCCTCAACGACCGCGGCCTGATTGCCCGCGGCTACCGGGCCGATCTGAACCTGATCGACTTCGCTGCCCTGCGCCTGCGCCGTCCGGAGCTGGTCTACGACCTGCCAGCCGGCGGCCGGCGGTTGGTGCAGCGGGCCGACGGCTACCGCCACACCTTCGTTGCCGGCGTCGAGGTGATGCGCGACGGCGAGGCCACCGGCGCCCTGCCGGGCCGGCTGCTGCGTGGCGCCCGCACCGCAACTGCCACCGCGCCGGCCGCCTGAGCCGGCTAGCTGGCGTTCGCGAACATCGCTGTTGCGGCGTGATGCAGGCGCGAGCCGGGGTTGAGTGCTGGCTGCTTCCAGTGGAGAGTCGCGACAGGGAGGATGACCGGTCTTGGACCCGCGCGAGTCGCATGTCTTCGCGGCAGACTACTTAGACAGCCGTGATCAGGATGCCGAAGCGACGGCGGCCGGCCGATCGCTGCTGTCCGAACTGGGCGGATTGGCGCTGGAAAACGTAGAGGAGCGCCGCGACTTGTCCCGCCTGTTGCGGGTTGCTGCAGGCCTGAATCGGATCTTCCGGTTGGTATCACCGGACATGCCCGGATTGCACTTCTTTGGTGCTGAGATAGACCCAGATAAGTTCGGCGCTCCGTGGGGCCTGGTTCGGGGCTCGTCCGGCGTCGGTGTCACACCCTTGGATGCGTTCAGGGGCTGCATCGGCGAAGCGGTCGAATACCTGTCGCAACATATCTGTGACGGCTCTCGGATTGACGGATCTGCCGAGGGACTGGCCCGCCTGCAGGGATCTGCAAGAGAGCATCTCCTGGAACTGGCGGATCGCGCCATACCGTCTACGCCAGGTCACGACTGGCAGCGGGCCAGGTTGCTCGACGGCGACGCCGAGATCTCGCTCCCAATGGACTATTGCTGGCGGCGGGCGCCGCAGAGCCGGCACTTCTCGCCGCGCTACGCGCCGGGGCTTGGCTGCAGTGCCGGTCGAACAGGTGCTGCCGCATGTCGTGCCGCGCTGCTGGAGGTTGTTGAACGCGACGCTTTGGCCCTGTGGTGGAGGGGTGGTCGGCCCGCAAAGCCGGTGTTCCTTGAGACCCTGGCCGCTTCGGGTGTGATGGAGATTCTGCGTCGGGCCCGACAGGGGCGGTCTGATCGGCGAAGCTGGTTCCTCGACATCACGACGGATCTGGGTATCCCCGTTGTTGTTTCGGTATCGGTGAAGTCTGACGGCCGTGGATTCGCGTTCGGTTTGTCTGCGGCTTTGACGATCGAAGATGCGCTGGTGCCGGCTTGCCTTGAACTGGGACAACTGGAACTCGCCGACCATCTGGTTGCCGCCAAAGCAGAGCAGCGGGGCGAAGACGGACTGAACGAGTTCGACCGGATGCATCGCACGCGGACGAACACGATCACGGCTGCTTGCCCTATTGTGCATCCGGCAGCCTCACCGGATCTGGCCGAATTCGATCGTGAGGTGGAACGGCCGCTCGGAACGCAGAACGTCAACGACGAGCTTGCCGAATTGTCCGACAGACTGATCCGGGCTGGACATGAGGTGATTCTCGTCGACCAGACCAATGGCGTCTTCCAGGTCCCGGTCATTCGTGCCATCGTTCCGACACTGCAGCCTGATCCCGGTGATATCGAGACGCCGCGGTTGCGCAAGATACGCCGCCGATTTAACGACGACGGCATGGCGTTGCGCCCCGCCATCATCTAGCTGTGACTGCCGGTCAGTCTGCGCCGCGGTCACCGTGGCCGGACCCTCGTTGAACTCACGGTAGATTCACGCTGAGTGAGATTTTATGCCCGTGAAGCAATCGGGGAGGATCGATATGCACGGCGAAATTGAGTTCTCGGCTCTGGACCTGTTCCGGAAACCGGCAAGCTTCAATGTCCTTGCTGCTGAGAGTTCGGGCCGTCGGATTACGGACGACGAGCGCGAAGCGCTTGGGCGGCTGGCCGCCGTCTTGGCCTGGCGCGGCGAAATTGACGATTGGCCCGTTGCCCGCCAGCTGAACGATTGCGTTCCGGCCGGTTACACCTACCTGGGCCAGCTGATTGCCCACGATCTGGTGTTTCATCATTTGCACCAAACGACGTTTTCGGAACAGCGCCCGGCATCGGCGCATCAGATCACGCACAGTCTGGACCTCGATTGCATTTACGGCGGCGGGCCTCATGTCCGTCCTCAGCTGTATCTGACTGAGGAGAAGAGCGGACGGCCGACAGGGGGCCGAAGAAGCGCACCACGCAGGCGCCTGCGGCTCGACGCCGTGCGCGAAACGGGTTGCCACGGTCGCGGCGACGGCTCGGTTTTCGAAGATCTGCCGCGTGTTGCGTGTCCGGTCCGCCATCCGGATGAAGGTCAGGGGGCTGCGGAAGCGCCGGCAACAGGGGATGTCCAGAGTCCTGACCGACAGTCCTTTCGCGACCCTTTGATTGCAGACCCGCGAAACGAAGACAACTTGATACTCTCACAGCTGACAGTGCTGTTCTGCAAACTGCACAACCGTTTCGTTGATGCCCTGGAGGCGTACGGCATTGATGAAAAGCAACTGTTCTGGCAGGCGCGTCGGTTGACGATCCGCTGCTATCGCAAGATCGTCGTTTGCGATTATCTCAAGCGACTTCTCGACAAGGATGTATATGGGACGCATTTCTCGTCGGATGGCGTTGTCAAGGCGCTCGAAGACGAGATCGATCCAGTCGTCTTCCTGGCGTTCTGGGTTGCCGTCTTTCGCATCGGGCACGCGATGATTCGGACGAACTACCACGTTAATGACTGCCGTCATGAACAGAATCGCCGGTCCATAACCGAGTTGTTCGAGCTGGTCGGCCATGCGAATTCTGACACGCCTATTGCCAGCGACTGGATCGTCGACTGGCGCTTCTTCTTTTTGACCCGCCAGTTGCGGGCGCGACAGACGTGGATCAGTTCAAGCGCAACTTGAGCGGTCGATTGCTGCCCAGGTTCGCCAGGCCGTTGCAACGTCGCTTCCCGGCTGATGACGGCAATCGGGGTCTCGCCTATCTGGACCTGCTGCGTGCCGTGGAACAGAACGCCCCGACCGGTCAGGCACTGGCCAGCATGCTGGAAGTCGACGATGCCGGACCCGACGTTGGCGCCTGGCTGGAGCGTCTTCACGCCAAGTACATGCGCGATATGCGGGGTGGCCGGTATCGCAATCCTACGCCTGAGCAGGACGCGATCTTTTGGAGTTTCGCCGAGCACACGCCGCTGCTGCTTTACGTTCTATGCGAAGCTGCTGATGGACCGCATGAAGGAAGACGATTGGGTCCGCTTGGATCGAAGGTTGTTGCGCTGGTGATGGCCGACGCCCTGTTGGCGACAGATCCAGGCGAACCTGATGTTGCCTTCAAAAAGATCTTCAAATGCGACGAGCCGGATTCGATGGCGAAGCTGTTCGCCTTCCTCGGCTGATCCAAGCTCAGCACAACCACCTGTTCAACCGCCGGGGGCCGGGTCCGGCCCCGACCAACCAGGGAGACTACCGATGGCACGCATACTGATGTGGGAATGCGACGAAGACACCCTACTGGACATGGGCAATGTGTTCTTCCATGCGTTGACCAATCCAAATCCGAAAGATCCCATGCCTGTGCACCCCGACAACGCCAAACCGTGGTTGGAGAGCAAGGGCCTGCGATTGATCGAAGAAAACGGCGAAGTTGTGCAGCACATCAGCATCCACATCAGCACCAAGGAGCACATGCACATCTCCCTGCCCCCGCCCGAGCTCATCGAAGAAGCCAGGCGAAACCCTTCCAGCCATTACCCGGTGCTGAGGGGCTATTGTGCCATGTGCGCGGGCACCTCCCATTGGACCCGGGAGCAGCAGTACGATTTCCGCTTTGGCGACTACACCTTGATGCACTGCATCTGAGTGTCCTTACGGACATCGCCTGACGATCCGCTAGGGGGAGACGGGAAGTCCGGCCAGCACCAGTCCTTTCCTCAGCAGGTCGAGATCTTCCCGTCTCCGGATCGGAAAGCAATGCAGGAACCAGGCGACGATATCTTCGTCACTGCAGGGCAGGCTTCCATGCCAACGTTTGCGTACGACGGCCAGGAACTCTTCGGCCGTATCGCGCGCATCGTTTCGCCGGTCGGCAAGGGCCAGGGCGGCGGCTTGCCAACCCAGCAAATCGGTAATGACGCTCTGGGCTATCTCTCCTGCCGCGATTGCCCCGCGGTAGTCGCGGTTGAAGAAGCGGATACAGATGATGTAGCCCCATTGGAACAGCGGCAGTGCGGGGTGGAGTTTGACGGCAAGGTCGGCCAGTTCGTTCGCCAGTTCGTGGCGGCCGCAATAGGACAGGCCGTGGGCGCAAGGGATCAGTGTGGTCGGGCTGTTCGGGTTGTATTGATGCGCCAGGCTGAAATGTATCTCTGCCTGCTCAAAGCGACCATTCATGGCGTTGGACCACGCCAGAGCAAGGTGATTGCGGGTGTCGAGTGGATCCAACTCGACGGCCTTCTGGGCGAACTCCAAGGCCTCGGCTGCTCGATCGGCGGATCGGTAGGTGCCTGGGCTCTTGAAATGGCGCCCATTGGCGATGCCCGCCAAACCGCTGTAGGCCGGGGCAAAGCCCGGCGCCTCGGCGATGATCTCCCGGAACGCAGCGTCGGCGCGTCTTTCCGCGTCCGGATTCCAGTCCACCAGTTCCTGCTGCGCGTGGAGCCATTTGTCGTGGATGTCGGACGGCAGATCCGGCCGGGCGACCCGGCGCGACAGGCGTTCGGTTGAGATGTGTACGTTCACCGCAAGCGAGATCCGCCGCACAAGTTGCTGTTGGGCGTCGAACCAACTGTCCAAGTTCAAGTCCAGGCGTTCGCTCCAGATATAGCGCGCCGTCTCCGTCTCCTTCAGGGTGATGACCAGACCGACCTGATCCCCATCGTCGAGGTAGATGCCTTCCAGCTTGTAGTTGTGTCCCGTCTGCCCTGCGGGGGGCGCCTCCTGTGAGGCGGCGGCCGTGGCTCCCGAAAAGCCGAGCTCAACGACCACCCACTCGCGGAAACGCACCAGCGATGCAATCAGCTCGCGTCGAAATCCTTCGACGAGGTGGCGACGTTCGCTGGCGGGTCCGCCTTGAACAAATTCGTTCACGCCAATCACTGGCAGCTGGGTAGCCGCGTCCGGGACGACAGCTTCGGCCAAGGACGCGGCAGAACCGGATGGTATGTTGCGCCGATACGTGCCCGCCTTGATGGCAACGATCAGTTCCTGCGTTTCCGGGGATGGCTCCGCATCAAAGTCCTCGTCGAGGACTTGCCAAAGCAGGTTGTACTGCCGCATTGCAGCTGCGCTGTTGCCGGCGTCCGCATAGCGGGCGATCAGATGGCGCTGCGCTTCTTCGTGGGTTTGGTCGATGTGGACGAGTGCGACCGCGGCGTCATGCCTGACCGCAGCGGCAGTATCACTGCTGCGCAGCAGATGCTCCAGCGCGGCGACGATGCGGTCTTGCCAGTGCTGGCGGAAGATCTGCAGCCAGGTTGCAAACGACTGATCCAGGCTGTCGAAGCCGTACAACAACCTGTCCGGGGTGAATTCCCCGTTGACCACGGCGGTGTGAACAGTGCCTTGGGCGAATTGATCGGCGATGACTTTGAGGTCGACTTCGACGCCTTCATCTGACAGCGAGACGTTGACGCGATCGGTCGTGAACGCGGTGTTGTCGTCGCTTGCAAGAGCGCTTCTGATCTGTCGCAGGCATTGGCGAAGAGACGCCCTTGCCTGATGCTCCGGTCGGTCGCTCCAGAACAAACCGGCCAACCGCTCGCGCGACTCCGATGCGTCGGTTTGGAGTGCCAGGTAGGCAATGATCCCGCACGCTTTGCGGTTTGGGAGCTCGATTGTCTTGCCGCGAGCGTCTTCCAGCGCGAATCCGTTGAGAATTCGCACTCCCACAACGCGCCTGTCTTCCACCAAAGCCACTCTTCTTTGCCGACACCTACGCCCTCAACATCCCTGACGACCCTTGAGACGAGCTTGCGCGCTTTGTTGTTGGTCGCCTGATGATCTCGTTAGCAAATGATTAAACCAATGATGTAACGGCGTGCCAATCCTGCGCGTCGTCGTGGATGCGGCGCAAACCGTGAACAAAGACGGCCTGCGCGTCATTGGCTGCGGACGAAAGTTGCTTGCCCTAGGGCCTGCCGATCCGGGCACGGGCCGAGATCACGGTTCACTCACGCATGTTGTTGGAAGCTTGGACCGGTTTTGGTCCCGACTCCGAACGACAGCCGCGGAAGGACATCCGAGCCTGTGGACAACTTGCATGGACGCCTGCCATATCGGCCTGGCATGCCGGATGTCAGCTTCGTCGGCGCGGTGCCGGTAGGGCGCATGTTTCCTCACCTGCCCGCGTGGCAAGGCGTGGTCGGAAACATCGGTGCGACGATTGGTGCGCTGCGCGAGCTGGCCGATGCGATGCTGGATACCAGGGCTCTCGATCCCGCCGGCGACAACCCCGACATACCCGCCGGCTTCATTTTCCTGGCCCAGTTCGTCGGACATGACATCACCCTCGATCCGTATCCCATGCCGGCGTATCGGCGCACATCCGGTATCGGCCGCAGCTCGCGGGTCCCTGGGCTGGAACTGGATGGTCTCTACGGTGCCGGGCCGATTGGTCAGCCTGCGCTCTATGAACGGTCAGCACATGGTCGGCACAGAAGCAGGTTGCGTATCGGTCTGACGGGCGGCGGCGAGAGCCGTGATGATCTGCCACGCGTCGATCGCGATGCCAACATCGGCGATGCGCGGAACGACGAGAACCTGGCTCTTGCACAGACTCATGTCGCCTTCCTGAAGTTCCACAACGCCGTCGTCGAGCACTTGGCGCGCACAGGCGTTACTGGGCACCGTCTCTATGACGAAGCGCGCCGGGTTGTGACCTGGCACTACCAATGGATCGTGCTGCACGATTTCCTGCCGCGGATCGTCGATCAAGATGTCCTGGCCGATGTCGCCGGCAATCGTCGATGGCAGACCCGGTTCGGCGCTCGGATGTTCATCCCAGTGGAATTCTCTGCCGCCGCTTTTCGCATGGCACACTCAATGGTGCGCCAGTGCTACGACTTCAACAGTAGTTTCCCAGATGCGACGCTGAGGCAGCTTTTCGACTTCTCCGGCTTGAGCGAGAACGGTCTTGTGCCGGTGCCAAAAAGCTGGGTGATCGATTGGCATCGTTTCTTTGACTTGGACGGACCGGGGTCGGCGCTGAATCGCGCCCGGCGCTTTGGTCCGTTCCTGGCGCCCGATCTGCATGTCCATGTTCCCGAGGGTGGTCTTGCATATCGGAATCTGCTGCGTGGACTGCAGCTGGGTTTGCCGACCGGCCAGACCACGGCCATCGCCATGGGGATCACGCCGCTTGCTGCCGAAGACATAGCGACGGGGGCGGACGGCGCCATCGCCAAGGCTCACGGCCTGCACATCGAGACACCGCTTTGGTACTACATCCTCAAGGAAGCGGAATGCCTGGGGCGCCGCAGCGGCAGTTGTGCTGCGGACGGCGGCCTTCACCTGGGCCCTGTTGGTTCTCGCATTGTAGCTGAGACGTTGTTCGGCCTTGTCGACGCCGACCCTCATTCGTTTCGCAGCCAGGCGCCGAACTGGCGGCCTGGCAAAATGATCCCAGCAGCACATCCAGATCGTTTCACCATGGTGGATCTGCTGCGTTTTATGGGCGCTCATGCACGTTAGCGCCGTGCAGGCAATCGGCACGACCGCGCCAGTCGTCCACATGTGCTTCCATTACAGTTGCCTGCCGTTTTGCGAGCGTATCGCCCAGCATTCCTTTCACGCTTGACTCACGCTGACCTCACGCCCGACGGGCACAATCGCTTGTGTCCAAGGGGCTTGATTGGCCGGAACTCCACGTCGTACAAGCAGCTGCGGACATCGCACACAGCCGCCACCGGTTTCGACGCCGGCGTGGCTCATAGGTATCGCCGCGCCACCGCCAGTCAAACACCAAGCGACCAGCGGGATCGCAGGCAGAAAAGGAGAGACAACATGTCAAACACCGATAGCGCGACCGAACGTGGCGAGCTTACGCGTGAAGAGGCCCGGGAACTTATTTACCGGGCGTTCTTTGCCGTTGTCGCTATGTGCCGGAGCCGTCGACTGTCGATTGCCGAGTTCTTCGAAGAAAAGATCGGCGCCAGAATCGAGGACCGCGACGACGCGTTGGACGCCGATCCGGATCTCACGCGCAGCGATGTTGCCTACGCCATCACCGATGCCTTTCGGGTTCGCGGATTCTACATCCGTCATTTCTCCGAAGCCTGGCTGGCCGCACACAAGGACAAAACCTGGGTGGCGCTGATCGAGCACATGGCGAACGCAAATCTGCAGGAAACCGAGCGGCTGTGAAGTGCGTGCGGCCATATTGGGAGGTTGTGATGGAATGCTTCGATCAGAAATACAGATTTTCGTTCGCAGCGACCTTGTTTGCGTTGTGTGGGTTGGTACCAACGGCAGGCGTTGCGCTGGAAGGCGCGGTTGAAGAAGGCGCGCGGAATGTCCGGCCGGTCGAATCTGTATACATCATCAAGATTACCGACGACGAGATCAAAGCGGCTGACTTCCGCACCTTCACCTATACAGCGTTTGAAGGCGGATGCGGCACGCAACGCGGCCACGAAGTAACTTACGTGACTTCGAAGCCCGTGTTGGGTGGTAGCTTTGGCATCGACGGAGTCATCCTCAACGGGCCTTTTGAACCCAACACTTCTTATTGTGTGCAGATCGGTGGAATGGGGGACGATGCAGTCGAAGTCGTCGTACAACAGCTAGCGGTGACGGAAGGCGAGGGCAGCTTCCTGTTCAGCGATTTGTCCCGATTCGGCGCTTTATCTCTCGAGCCGTTGGCCGGAGAGAATACCGACGGATTCGGTTTCGCGTTCGATGCAAAAGTAAGAGTCCATGATCTGTTCAAGTTGGGGGACACCGACGTCAAGGGCCTCTTGCAAGTCGAAGGCGAGGTGGCGAGTGAGACGGAAGACGACACAGGTGAAAGGAATTTCGACCAGACGATACGGGGCGCAGCCGAAGTCACATACCGTTTCCACCGCTATTATCTCGATGTTCCCGGTGACGACGGAATCCGGCAACTCCATTCCTTGAGTCTTCATCTCAAGCCGGCCGGGTTCGAGGCGGACCAAGGCTTCGATCTGGTCGACTACACGGCAACGGCCCTGCTTACCGGCACGGTGCCGTATACCGAACGTCCCGGCTATTGGTTCCGAACCAACATGGATTTCCGGCCAATGCAGTTTGCGCTTGGCTACACCTATGCGCAGGACGTGGACAAGGACTCCAGCGGCAACAGAACGTTTGCCCCGACCAGCCGTTTCGACAGCGAAGTCGTCTGGCGGGTGCCCCTGGCGGATTCGCTGCGCGTGCTGGTGCGCTGGAAAGGATTCTACGACCTGGAGAACGACGACAGCAAAGACCGGTTCCTGGGCAAGCTCGAATACTTCCTGGACAGCAAGAAAACCCAGGCTCTGACGCTGTCCTACAAGGACGGCGGCGACGCGCCGACCTTCACCGATGAGAAGGCGATCCGGGTCGGCTTCGACATCAAGCTCGGCAAAGCGCAATAGATAGGGAGACCGTCATGTCAGACGATCAGTTTTTTCAGATCGTAATGGCCGTATTCGTCGTTACCGTTACGGCAATGCTCGTCGAGCGCGTGCTCGCGTTCGTCTTCGATGCCCGTGGCATCCGCGACTTCCTTGAGGCAAGCACCGGCCGGCGCGCCCTCAAGCCGTTGATCAGCTTCGTGCTGTCGCTGATCATCGCCTACATCTATGTCGGCGAGCAGCTGTTTGCGGAGCTGTTTCCAAACGTCGTGCGCCCGGACCCGGATCACCTCGCGATCTGGATGACAGCGGCGCTAATCGCCGGCGGCAGTGCCGGAATGATGACGATCTTTCAGGAGGTGTTGGGCTTGAGCAAGTCGGCTCGCGAGGCGAGGCGTAGCGAGCGGCAGGCGCAGACCCAGGCAGCCTGGAATCAGGCAATGGGCAGCGCCGGCCGCGGGCGGCGGCTTAAGCCCGGAGGGCAGGTAGGCTTTCCGTCCTGACGTTGCTGCTGCTGGGGGCAGCGTACAGCGACGGCATGGCTTGCCGGGCGGCCCAGCCACCAAGGTGACTTGGTGGCTGGGCCCGAGGTCGTTGGTGCAAAACAACCCCGCACGGAAGGCCTGAAAGCCTTCCGCCGGCATGATGGCGCGCGCCGTTTGTAGTGGCAACACGTTGCACGGCGGACGCCGTGGCTGCCCAATAAACCGGCAATATCTCAATTTGACTATTTCCTAGGCAGAAATGCCTGCCTTGTTCGTGATCGCTCTGGTCACGAATCCGGCTGCCGATTCAAACGGTTAATCAAAGGTTAGCGAACCCGGCCGGATTGGCACGGGGCTTGCGGTTCATGCTGCGGTGCAAAACAACCCTCGCACGGAGGCAAACGATGACGAAACGCAAGACGATGTTCAGGACAGTGGCGGCGGCCGGCCTGGCCGCCGGCATGGTGCTGGGCGCCCTGCCCGCCCAGGCCGCGGAGGAGACGATCAAGGTCGGCATCCTGCATTCCCTCTCGGGCACCATGGCGATCAGCGAGACCACGCTGAAGGACGCCATGCTGATGCTGATCGAAGAGCAGAACAAGAAGGGCGGCGTGCTCGGCAAGATGCTCGAGCCGGTGGTCGTCGACCCGGCCTCGAACTGGCCGCTGTTCGCCGAGAAGGCGCGCGAGCTGATCGAGGTGAACCAGGTCGCCGCGGTGTTCGGCTGCTGGACTTCGGTTTCGCGCAAGTCGGTGCTGCCCGTGTTCGAGGAGCTCAACGGGCTGCTGTTCTACCCGGTGCAGTACGAGGGTGAGGAATCCTCGCGCAACGTGTTCTACACCGGTGCCGCGCCGAACCAGCAGGCGGTGCCCGCGGTCGACTACCTGATGCAGGAAGAAGGCGTTGAGCGCTGGGTCCTGGCCGGCACCGACTATGTCTATCCGCGCACGACCAACAAGATCCTCGAGACCTACCTCAAGGCCCAGGGCGTGGCCGCCGAGGACATCATGATCAACTACACCCCGTTCGGCCATGCCGACTGGCAGTCGATCGTGGCGGAGATCAAGAAGTTCGGCTCGGCGGGCAAGAAGACCGCCGTGGTCTCGACCATCAACGGCGACGCCAACGTGCCGTTCTACAAGGAGCTGGCCAACCAGGGCATCAAGGCCGAGGACATCCCCGTCGTCGCCTTCTCGGTCGGCGAGGAAGAGCTGGCCGGCATCGACACTGCGCCGCTGGTCGGCCACCTGGCCGCCTGGAACTACTTCATGTCGGTCGACACCGAGGCCAACGAAGAGTTCATCGAGGCCTGGCACGCCTTCATTGGCGACGATACACGGGTCACCAACGATCCCATGGAAGCCCACTACATCGGCTTCAACATGTGGGTGAAGGCGGTGGAGAAGGCCGGCAGCACGGACCCCGACGCGGTCATCGACGCCATCGTCGGCGTTTCCGTGCCGAACCTGTCGGGCGGCTACTCGGCGATGATGCCGAACCATCACATCACCAAGCCGGTGCTGATCGGCGAGGTGCAGAAGGACGGCCAGTTCGAAACCGTGTTCGAGACCCCCGGCCTGGTGGTCGGCGATGCCTGGTCCGACTACCTGCCGGACTCGGCCGACCTGATCTCCGATTGGCGTAAACCCTTGGGCTGCGGGAACTTCAACGTGAAGACCGGCAAGTGCAGCGGGCAGTCCTCGTAGAGCGCGGACGTGACGCGACGTTGACGGCGCCGGCCCCGGCCGGCGCCGTCGGCGGTCCCGGCACAGGCCGGGATGAGCAGAGGACGCAGATCAGACGATGAAGTGGTTCGCTGTCGCCCTGTTCTGCCTGTTCGGCGCAGTCGTCACGGCCGCACCGGCAGCGGCGCAGGAGGCGGGGTCGCTGCGCGCGGCGATCGACGCCCTGGGCGACGGCAACTACAAGGATCGGGCCGGTGCGATTGCGGCGCTGGCAGCACTGGGCGCCCCATCCGTGGCGCCGGTCCTGGAGGCGCTCGCCGCCGGCCAGCTCTTCCGCCGCAAGAGCGACGGTGCGGTGTTCATCGCCGAGCGTGACGGCAAACTCTACAAGCTGAGCGACCCGCTGAGCGGCGAAGCGGCCGGCGAGGCCGGCCGGCGCGCGGTGAAGAAGATCAAGGTCAACAATGCCCTGCGCCGCGCGGTGCGGGATGCCCTGGGCGCGCTGACGCTGCGCCACCGCGACCCGGCGGTGCGTGCGGCCGCGGCCGAAGTGATGTTCAACAACGGTGATCCGGCCAGCATCGAGATGCTGACGGCGGCGATCGCCGCCGAGGAGGTCGCCGAGATCCGTGAGGCGATGCGAACGGCGCGCGCTGCGGCCGTGCTCAACAGCGATGCCGGCGAAGCCGAGAAGCTGGCCGCCGTGATGGTGGTAGCGGCCCGAGTCGACCGTGCCGCGCTGGCCGTGCTCGCGCGCCTGCAGGCCGGCAGCGAGGGCGCCCTGCGCCAGGCCGCGAGCGACGGCATCGCCACCATCGAGGAACGGCTGCTGCTTTGGGACGTGCTGCAGAACGTCTGGTACGGAATCTCGCTCGGCTCGGTCCTGCTGCTGGCGGCGATCGGCCTGGCCATCACCTTCGGGGTGATGGGCGTGATCAACATGGCGCATGGCGAGATGGTGATGCTGGGCGCCTACACCACCTATGTGGTCCAGGAGATCTTCCGCAGCCAGTTCCCCGACGCCTTCGACTACTCCCTGCTGGTGGCGATCCCGGCCGCCTTCGCCGTTGCCGGGCTGGTCGGTCTGGCGATCGAACGCGGCGTGATCCGGTTTCTCTACGGCCGGCCGCTGGAGACCCTGCTGGCGACCTGGGGACTTAGCCTGATCCTGCAGCAGGCGGTGCGCAGCATCTTCGGCGCCTCGAACCGCGAGGTCGGCACGCCGTCCTGGATGAGCGGCTCGGTCGAGCTGTTCGGTGGCGTGGTGCTGACCAGCAACCGGATCTGGATCGTCGTCTTCGCCATCCTGGTGTTCGCGCTGCTGACGCTGGTGATCCGGCGCACCCAGTTCGGCCTGCAGATGCGGGCGGTGACGCAGAACCGGCCGATGGCCAACGCCGTCGGCATCCGTTCGGGATGGGTCGACGCCCTGACCTTCGGGCTCGGCTCGGCCATCGCCGGCATGGCCGGCGTGGCCCTGAGCCAGATCGACAACGTCAGCCCGAACCTGGGCCAGTCCTACATCATCGATTCCTTCCTGGTGGTGGTGTTCGGCGGCGTGGGCAATCTCTGGGGCACGCTTGTGGGGGCGCTGTCGCTGGGCATCGCCAACAAGTTCCTGGAACCCTACGCCGGCGTCGTGCTCGGCAAGATCGTGATCCTGGTCGCGGTGATCCTGTTCATCCAGAAGCGCCCGCGCGGGCTGTTCGCGCTGAAGGGCCGCGCGGTCGAGGCTTGAACGCATGGCGGAGGGCACAGCCAGCGGCAGCGCGCTGCTCAGCCGCAGCGGACTGATTTTCCTCGCCGTGATCGGCGCCGCCATGGTGGCGGTGCCGACGGCGAACCTGGCCCTCGCCGACGGCCACGCCCTGCATGTGCCGACCTACATGGTGACGCTGTTGGGCAAATACCTGTGCTTTGCCCTGCTGGCCGTCTCGGTCGACCTGATCTGGGGCTTCTGCGGCATCCTCAGCCTCGGCCACGGCGCCTTCTTCGCCCTCGGCGGCTATGCCATGGGCATGTATCTGATGCGCCAGATCGGCGACCGCGGCGTCTACGGCAATCCCGAGCTGCCCGATTTCATGGTGTTCCTGAACTGGCAGGAGCTGCCCTGGTACTGGTACGGCTTCGACAGCTTTGCCTTCGCCATGCTGATGGTGCTGGTGGCACCCGGCCTGCTCGCCTTCATTTTCGGCTGGTTCACCTTCCGCTCGCGCGTCACCGGGGTCTATCTGTCGATCATCACCCAGGCCATGACCTTCGCCCTGATGCTGGCGTTCTTCCGCAACGACATGGGCTTCGGCGGCAACAACGGCCTGACCGACTTCAAGGACCTGCTCGGCTTCAGCCTGCAGGCGGACGGCACCCGCGCCGCCCTGTTCGTCGCCTCCTGCCTGGCCCTGGGCCTGGGCTTCCTGCTGTCGCGCTACATCACCCAGTCCAAGCTGGGGCGGGTGCTGATCGGCATTCGCGACGCCGAGAGCCGCACCCGGTTCCTGGGCTACCGGGTGGAGCAGTACAAGCTGTTCGTGTTCACCGTCTCGGCGATGATGGCGGGGGTCGCCGGGGCGCTCTACGTGCCGCAGGTCGGCATCATCAACCCGAGCGAGTTCGCCCCCGCCAATTCGATCGAGATCGTCGTCTGGGTCGCCCTCGGCGGACGCGGCACGCTGGTCGGCGCTGCCCTGGGCGCGGTCCTGGTGAACTTCGCCAAGTCGTACTTCACCGCCGCGCTGCCCGAGTTCTGGCTCTATGCCCTGGGGGCGCTGTTCGTCGGCGTCACCCTGCTGCTGCCCAGGGGCATCGTCGGCAGCTTCGGCGGCGGCGGCGCGCCCGTGCGCCTGCCGTTCCGCCTGCCCTTCGTCAGGCGCGCGGGTGGCGGCCGTTCGCAGGCGATGGCCGGTGCCGCCGCGGATGGTGGCGATGACTAGCACCGTCGCCGGCGCCAAGCTGCCACCTCGGCTGGCGGCCGACAGCGTGCTCTATGTCGATGGCGTATCCGTCAGTTTCGACGGCTTCAAGGCGCTCAACAACCTGAGCTTCACGGTCTCGCCGGGCGAGATGCGGGCGATCATCGGACCGAACGGTGCCGGCAAGACGACGATGATGGATGTCATCACCGGCCGCACCCGACCGGACGCGGGCGACGTGGTGTTCAAGGGCGGTATCGACCTGACCCGGCTGGACGAGGCGGCGATCGCCAATCTCGGCATTGGCCGCAAATTCCAGAAGCCGACGGTATTCGAGAGCCACACCGTCCATGACAACCTGGAACTGGCGCAGAAGGCACCACGCGGGCCGTTCGCCACCCTGTTTGCCACCGCCGATGCCGCGCAGCATGCCCGTATCGGCGAGATACTCGAGATCATCGCCCTGGCTCCGGAACGCGGCCGCCTGGCCGGGGCACTGTCGCACGGACAGAAGCAGTGGCTGGAGATCGGCATGCTGCTGATGCAGGAGCCGGAACTACTGCTGGTCGACGAGCCGGTGGCCGGGATGACGGACGCCGAAACCGAGCAGACGGCGGCACTGTTGCGTGACATCGCGGGCAGCCGATCGGTGGTGGTTGTCGAGCACGACATGGAGTTCGTGCGCGCGCTGGACACCCGGGTCACGGTGTTGCACGAGGGCTCGGTGCTGGCGGAAGGGCCGCTGCAGGCGGTGCAGGACGATCCCCGGGTGATCGAAGTCTATCTGGGGCGATAGCGCGCACGATGCTGCAGGTCGACGGAATCGATCTCTTCTATGGCGCCAGCCAGGCCCTGCGCGGCGTGTCGCTGACGGCGCAGGCGGGCCAGGTGACCTGCGTGCTCGGCCGCAACGGCGTCGGCAAGACCAGCCTGATGCGCGCCATCGTCGGTCAGCAGCCGGTGCAGGCCGGCGCGATCCATTGGGAAGGCCGAGAGATCACCGGCATGGTCGGCCATCGCCGTGCCCGGGCCGGCATCGCCTTCGTACCTCAGGGCCGGGAGATCTTCCCGCTGCTCACGGTCGAGGAGAACCTGCGGTCCGGCTTCGCCGCCCTGCCGCGCAGCCAGCGCAGCGTGCCGGACGAGATCTTCGCTTTGTTTCCGGTCCTGGCCGACATGCTACGCCGGCGCGGGGGCGACCTGTCCGGCGGCCAGCAGCAACAACTCGCCATTGCCCGCGCCCTGGTGATGCGCCCGCGGCTGCTGGTCCTGGACGAACCAACCGAAGGCATCCAGCCGTCGATTATCAAGGATATCGAGCGGGTGATTGCGCTGCTGCGCGACCGCGGCGAGATGGCTATCGTTCTGGTCGAGCAGTATTTCGAGTTCGCCCGCGACCTGGCCGACAGCTTTGCGGTCATGGAGCGCGGCGAGATCGTGCTGGCGGGCAGCAGCGAGGAGATGGTGGAGCGCGATGTCCGTCGCCACCTTACGGTCTGACGCGGGCGGTCCGGGGCGAGCCCCGGTCCCGCTGGAACGTCGCCTGCAGCGTGCCAACGGCCGCGCCCGTCTGGCTTTTGCCGCCCGCGCCGGCGGCACCGGCCTGGCCTCGCTTTATCAGCGCAGTCCTTGCCGGGCCCTGTTTCCCCGGGCCGCGCAGCCCCATCCGGAAGCCGTGTTGCTGAACACCGCCGGTGGGGTCGCCGGCGGCGACCGTCTCAGTTACGAGGTCGCCGCCGGCGCGGGCACGCGGGTCGTGGTTTCGACACAGGCCGCGGAGCGGATCTATCGTTCGCTCGGCCTGCCCGGCCGGATCAGCAACCGGCTCGAGGTCGGTGAGGGCGCCATGCTGGACTGGCTGCCGCAGGAGACGATCCTGTTTGACGGCGCCCGGCTGCATCGCCGGACCGACGTCGACATCACCGGCGACGGTCGGCTGCTGGCGGTGGACTGGCTGGTGCTGGGGCGCCAGGCGTCCGGCGAGACGGTTCGCACCGGCGAGGTGCACGACCGCTGGCGGGTCCGCCGTGACGGCCGGCTGATCTGGGCCGACGACATCCGGCTGTCGGGCGACATCGAAGCGCTGGTGGGCCGACCGGCGCTGCTGGCCGGGGCGACGGCGATGGCCAGCCTGATCTATGTCGCCGGCGACGCCGGCGAGCATCTACGGTCGACCCGCGCCGTCCTGGCCGACGGCGCCGGCCGGGCCGCGGCGACCCTGCTGGACGGTGTGCTGCTGTGCCGTTTCCTTGGCGACGACGCGCGGCTGCTGCGCCGCGACGTCGGCGCCGCGCTGTGTCATCTGCGCAGCGCGATCGCCGGCTGCGCACAACCGCTGCCGCGGGTCTGGACCTGCTGACAATAACGACGGGAGGCACGCCATGTTTCTCACCCCAAGGGAGAAGGACAAGCTGATGATCGCGGTTGCGGCAATGGTGGCGCGCAACCGGCTGCAGCGCGGTGTCCGGCTGAACTATCCGGAAAGCGTCGCGCTGATCACCGACTTCGTGCTCGAGGGCGCGCGTGACGGGCGCAGCGTTGCCGAGCTGATGGCCGCCGGTGGCGAGGTGATCAACCGCGAGCAGGTGATGGACGGCATCGCCGAGATGTTGCCGGAGGTGCAGGTCGAGGCGACCTTTCCGGACGGCACCAAGCTGGTCACCGTGCACAACCCGATCCGATGAGGCAGTCATGATTCCAGGCGAAGTCTTTCCCGCCGACGGCGAGATCACCCTCAACAAAGGTCGCGAGGCCATCGTGCTGTCCGTGGCCAACAGCGGCGACCGGCCGGTGCAAGTGGGCAGCCACTATCATTTCTTCGAGAGCAACGCGGCGCTGGAGTTCGATCGCGCTGCAGCGCGCGGCATGCGGCTCGACATCGCCGCCGGTACGGCGATCCGCTTCGAGCCGGGACAGACCCGCGAAGTCCGGCTGGTGCCCTATGCCGGGGCACGACGGGTTTTCGGCTTCAACCAGGGCGTGATGGGCCCGCTGGACGAGGAGGGCTGAGCCATGCCGGCTTCGATCGAACGCGCCGCCTATGCCGACATGTACGGGCCGACCACCGGTGACCGGCTGCGCCTGGCCGATACCGAGCTGATCATCGAGGTCGAGGCGGATCACACCGTCTATGGCGAAGAGGTCAAGTTCGGTGGTGGCAAGGTGATCCGCGACGGCATGGGCCAGTCGCAGGTATCGCGTGCCGACGGCGCCGTCGACACGGTGATCACCAATGCCCTGATTATCGACCACTCGGGCATCGTCAAGGCCGACATCGGCATCAGGGACGGTCGCATCGCCGGCATCGGCAAGGCCGGCAATCCCGACGTGCAGCCCGGCGTCGACATCGTCGTTGGGCCGGGCACCGAGGCGATCGCCGGCGAGGGCAGGATCGTCACCGCCGGCGGCTTTGATGCGCACATCCACTTCATCTGCCCGCAGCAGATCGACGAGGCGCTCTATTCCGGCGTCACCACCATGCTGGGCGGCGGCACCGGGCCGGCCACCGGCACCAATGCCACCACCTGCACGCCCGGTCCCTGGCACATTGGCCGCATGCTGCAGGCTATGGACGCCTTCCCGATGAACATCGGGCTCAGCGGCAAGGGCAACGCCAGCCAGTCGGCCGGCCTGGTTGAGCAGGTCGAGGCCGGGGCCTGCAGCCTGAAGCTGCACGAGGACTGGGGCACCACGCCGGCGGCGATCGACTGCTGTCTGTCGGTGGCTGACGAGATGGACGTGCAGGTGATGATCCACACCGACACGTTGAACGAATCCGGTTTCGTGGAGAACACGGTCAAGGCGTTCAAGGGCCGCACCATCCATGCCTTCCACACCGAGGGTGCCGGCGGCGGCCACGCCCCCGACATCATCAAGGTCTGCGGTGAGGCGAATGTCATTCCGTCGTCGACCAACCCGACGCGGCCCTACACGGTGAACACGGTCGACGAGCATCTCGACATGCTGATGGTCTGCCATCACCTGGACCCACGCATTCCCGAGGACGTGGCCTTTGCCGAGAGCCGCATCCGCAAGGAGACCATCGCCGCCGAGGACCTGTTGCACGACATGGGCGCGTTCTCGATCATCGCCTCGGACAGCCAGGCAATGGGCCGAGTCGGCGAAGTGATCATCCGTACCTGGCAGACCGCCGACAAGATGAAGCGTCAGCTCGGCCGACTGGCCGAGGAGAGCGGCGACAACGACAACCTGCGGGTCAAACGCTATGTCGCCAAATACACCATCAATCCGGCGATCGCCCACGGCATGTCGGCGCACATTGGCTCGGTCGAGGTCGGCAAGCTTGCCGACCTGGTGGTCTGGCGGCCGGCGTTCTTCGGCGTGAAACCGGATCTGGTGCTCAAGTGCGGCACCATCGCCGCCGCGCTGATGGGCGATCCCAACGCCTCGATCCCGACGCCGCAGCCGGAGTACCTAAGGCCGATGTTCGGCGCCTTCGGCAAGGCGCTGCCGGCGAGCGCCGTGACCTTCGTCAGTCAGGCGGCCGCAGCGAGCGACATCGGGGGTCGCCTGGGACTGGCAAAGGCGGTGTTGGCTGTTGCCGATACCCGCGGCGGCATCGGCAAGGCGGCGATGCGCCTGAACGACCACACGCCGGCGATCGATGTCGACCCGGAAACCTATGAGGTGCGCGCCGACGGCACCCTGCTGACCTGCGAACCGGCCGAGGTGCTGGCGATGGCGCAGCGCTACTTCATGTATTGAGGCGAGCAGGATGCAGCGCGCCATCGCCCATGTCGACGCCGATGGATGGCCGGCGGATGCCGCCGCCGACAGCATCACCCTGGACTTCGACGCCCGCCATCGCCGCCGCATCCGGCTTACGACCGATGCCGGTGAGGCGGTGCTGCTGGATCTGCCCAAGGCGACGGCGATGGCTGACGGCGACGGTCTGCGTCTGGACGACGGTCGCTGGCTGGCCGTGCGGGCCGCTGCCGAGACGCTGCTGGAGGTGCGCTGCGACGACCCGAAGGCGCTGGTCCGCGTCGCCTGGCATCTCGGCAACCGGCATCTGCCGACCGAAGTGCGCGACGACTGCCTGCGCATCCGTCCGGATCACGTGATCGCGCAGATGCTGCGCGGCCTGGGCGCGCAGGTGGCCGAGGTGCAGGCACCGTTCCAGCCGGAAGGTGGCGCCTATGGCGGCCATGGCCATGGCGGGCACCGCCACGGCGAGGCGCGGGAGCACGGCCATGGCGACTGATGCCCACGCCCTGTTGCGCCTGCAAAGCTGGTTGTCGCCGGGGTTTCCGGTCGGCGCCTACAGCTACTCGCATGGCCTGGAGTATGCGGTCGAAGCAGGATTCGTCCGCAATGGCGCGCAACTGGTCGACTGGCTCGAAGCGGACCTGCGGTACGGTGCCGGCTGGTGCGACGGCGTGATACTGGTTGCCGGCTACCGGGCAGCCGACCGAGACGACGAAGCCGGCCTGGCCGAGCTGGCGGAGTTGGCGGCGGCGCGTCTGGGCAGCCGGGAACTGGCGCTGGAAAGCCTGGCTCAGGGGCGGGCCTTTCTGCGGGGCATTTCCGCCGCCTGGCCGCATCGGCAGCTCTCGGCGCACGCCGGGCGGCTGGCGCAGGCCGATCTGCCGGTGGTCTATCCGCTCGCCGTTGCCCTGGCCTGCGCCGCCCACGCAGTGCCGCTGGAGGCCGCCACGCAACTCTTCCTGCAGGCGACGACGGCCAACCTGGTCAATGCCGGGGTGCGCCTGATCCCGCTGGGGCAAAGCGACGGCCAGCGCGCCGTGGCGGCCCTGGAACCGGCGGTGCTGACGGTCGCCGAGGCGGCTCTGGTCAGTACGGCAGACGATCTTGGCACGGCGGCCGTGATGGTCGACTGGGCCTCGATGCAGCATGAAACCCAATACACGAGGCTGTTTCGCTCATGACCCTGAACCTTGAGAAAGACCCCGGTCACGGACCGCTGCGCGTCGGTATCGGCGGGCCGGTCGGCTCCGGCAAGACCGCGCTGGTCGAGGCCCTGTGCAAGGCCATGCGCGATCGCTACGACCTGATCGTCATCACCAACGACATCTACACCCGCGAGGACCAGCTGATCCTGACCCGGGCCGGCGCCCTGCCGGCGGTGCGGATCATGGGCGTCGAGACGGGTGGCTGTCCGCACACGGCGATCCGTGAGGACGCGTCGATGAATCTGGCGGCGCTGGAAGAGATGTCCGCGGCGTTTCCCGCCGCGGAAGTCTGTTTCATCGAATCCGGCGGCGACAACCTGGCGGCGACCTTCAGTCCGGAACTTGCGGACCTGACGATCTATGTCATCGACGTCGCGGCCGGCGAGAAGATCCCCCGCAAGGGCGGCCCTGGCATCACCCGCTCGGACCTGTTGGTGATCAACAAGATCGACCTGGCGCCACTGGTCGGTGCCGATCTGGCCGTCATGGATACCGATACACGACGGATGCGCGGCGACCGGCCATATGTGTTCAGCAACCTGAAGGCTGGCCAGGGGGTCGACCGGATCATCGAATTCATCGTCGCGGCCGGCGGCCTGGCACCGCGCGGCCTGGCGAAGAAACCGGAACTCTTGGCAGAAGGAAGCAACTCATGATGATCACGTTCAAGACCCTGACTGCTGCGGCCGCCGGGATCGCCGCATTGCTGCCACTGACAGCACCGGCCCTGGCGCACGAGACCCTCTCGCCACACGGCCATCCGCATGGCATGGAGGCCTCAGGCGCCGCCGGCGGGCTGCCGGTCTTCGCCGTCTGCCTGCTGGGCGCTTTGCTGCTCGGATTTCTGGCCCGCGGCGCGGTGTTGCGTTCGGGGAGAGCCCGTCGCAGCCATTGATTCTAGCCGGCTGCCGGTCGCGGCGGTGTTTACCCGTCGTTAACCAGTTTTAGTTTAGTGTCCTGAGCTATTGCGGCGGTACGGGCCGCAAGCGCAGTATCGGCAACCGAGAGGCCACCCGGCGGTTCCCCCCAAATCCACCGGGTGGCCTCAGCCTTTCCAGGCCGACGCGACTGCCAAGACCTCAATTGAGTAGAATCAAGGCAACCGCCATCGCCATTGGGTAGTGATCGACCCTGGCAAAGGGATGAGATCGTGTGATGTTGTGCATCGCAGGGCCGAAAAGTTGAAGACACAACCATCATCGATATCACCTCGCGGCCAGATCCTGAACCCAGATCGCGCGGAGCGTTAGGTGGTATGACTAAGATCTTGATCATTGAAGATTCTGAGTCCGAACGTGGAATGATCCGGTTGCTTCTGGAGCGCGCCGGCTATGAGGTCGAAGAGGCCGACAACGGACGTGCCGGTGTCGAGCGGATGGGCAGCGACAGCTTCGATCTGGTGGCGACCGACGTGATCATGCCCGAACTGGACGGGCTGGACGTTGTGAAGGCCGCCAAGAGCCTGGATCCGGCACTTAAAGTGCTGGCGATCTCAGGCGGCGACGCACACATCCCGGCTCAGATGTCGTTGAAAATGATGCAGATGTATCGGGCCGACGACGTGATGTACAAGCCGTTCGACAACGATGCCCTGTTGACCAAGGTCGACGGATTGCTGACCAACTGACCACCTCGCCAGTGCCGCGGGGGTGACCCCGGGCGATCGGCGCCGCCTGTGCGGCAAGACGGCAGATCAGCCGCTGCGATCGATCGTCAGCCGGCCGCCCAGCATGTGCTCGACAATACGGACCAGGGTGCTCGCGAGTTGGCTGCTGTCGGCGTTGTCGAGCTGCTCGACTGCGGCGACCAGCTTACGGATCGGATCCTGTTGCAGGTGGTGGTGGCCGTCCTCTGTCAGGTCGAGGCGATAGCTGCGCCGGTCGTTGGCCTGAGGCACCCGTTCGAGAAGGCCGCGGCGGACCAGGGTTTCGATGGTCTGCGAGGCACTGCCGGCAGTGATCATGTTGTGCCTGGCAAAGCGTCCGACCGTGCGGGCATGATCTTCGGCCTGGGCGAAATAGCGCAAGGCCCCCCACTGCGCCGGTCGCAGGCCTTCGGCCATGCCCTGGGCATAGGACAGTTGGGCGATCCTTTCCATGATCTCGGCAATCGCGCTGGCTGAAACCGGCTCGTTCGTCGGCGATGTCGTCAGGGGCACAGCTTCACCCATCGTTTCTGTCCCCCGTCTGGTCTGCAACTAACGCGGCGTCGCCCATCGTCACCCGCCCCGAAATACCAAAAATGCGACCGGTTTCCCGGCACCGATGGCTATACTCCATAGTCAATCTCCCGTGCCGACCTTCGCTGGGCCGGATCGCTGCGGAAGCCCTCTGTGTTGTCGAGAGGATTGCATGAACGTGCAGAAGGGGCAATAATAAAAGTCCGGATTGGTATGAACGTGCAGGCACGATTGTACGAAACATGGTTGACGCCCAGTTTCAGCATCGCATCGCCGCGGTGATCCGCCTTGCCGGCGGGGTGAGTGCCCTGGCGGCAGCCTCGGGGCTGTCGGCGCGGGCCATCGCCAAGTACCGAAATGGCGAATCGGATCCGTCGCGGGAACGGCTCGTCGCTTTGGCGCGGGCTGGTGGGGTGACCGTGGACTGGCTAGCGACGGGGGACGGGCCGATGCGAGTCGGCAGCAAAGAGCGTGCCGGGGCAGGGGCGAAGAATGAGGAAATGATCCGCGCCGTTGCCGAATATGTTCTCACCGCCGACGCACGGGCAACCGAACCGCGAAGCGCCGAGGAACTGGCCGACGTGATTGCCCGGTTTGTCGCCTATGGGCAGAAATCCGGAATTGACCTCGACGGATGGCAGGCGCTTCAGACTGCCGTCGAGCACGTCATCGAATTCGCGCCTCGGCATCGCGCCGTCAAGAGCGAAACCGGCGAATAAGCACGTTCCCAATCTGGCGTTACCTCATCGCGCGGCGGCCGGCTGCTTGCCGCCGCTCCATCGACCAGGCTTTCGGGCTTGCTGCACCCGGCTGGAATGCGGAGTATCCTGAACGTAGGGGAATATGCGAGCGCCCATATGGTCGAAGGCTCCAAAGTCGTTCCATTTCCTAGCCCTCGTGCGAAGGCGGTTGCGCCGCGTGCGCGTCTGCCGGGTCCACCTATGCCGAAGCCGGGCGCGCCGGCGTGCGCGGTCCGATACTCCATCGACGCCGTCACGGCCCCTGACTTGGTCGATGCGCTCACGGCATGGCACCGCATGGCTGGTCCAGATGGTCTCTTTCGCTACAACGTTGACGGCAGCTTTGCCGACGTGGCCGGCGATGCACAGTTGCTGAAGCCGCGCTCCACGATTGCGTTGATCGATGCCGCCGAGCCGAAGGACTGGTCGCTGTTGTACTGTGGTGCCGGCTTCAGCTTTGTATCTGAGCACTGCCTCGTCGGGCGGAGAATCGGCGATTTACCCTCACCGGGCATGCTGCAGGCGACTGTTGAGTCCTATCGCCAACTGTTGCCGGAAGCTCGGCCGGCGGTGCACCGGTTGTCCGGATCGATGCAAGGCCGGGACATTTGCTATGATCGGCTGTGGTTGCCAATCGCCGATCCGGCCGGCGAAGTGCGGGCGTTCGTCACCGTTGCAGAGATGCTGCCTGTGCCGTCCGAAAGCGGTTGAACAGGCGGAACTCAGCCACCTCCCGGGACATGGCCAAAGCGTACATCCTCGTCAGCTTGCGCATGGGCGGGAAGTACCCACTGATGACAAGATGTACCGTGGGGTACCCGTAGGCTGCGGTTGGAAGGGTTCTTCGGGCGATCTTTTCAAACACGACGCCTGTGACGTGCGTCAACTCGGCATCGGCTAGGCAAAGCGCCTTATTGTGCATGAGCAGAAGTGAAGAAAGATGACGGCTGCGCCAGTCGTCAGCAATCCAGATCGCACCGCCGTGGCTAAGCCGACCTGTGACCGGTTCCGGCAATGGCCTGAGGCTTGACTCGACCTGGTACCAATCGTCAGGCGGCCGGTCGAGCCATAGGCGACAGCTGGCGATTAACTCGTCCAAGTCGCCGTTGAGCATGGCCACAGCATGAGTTGCGACCACGCGACCTTGCGCGGTGCGTGCGCTCAACCACCAGCTCTTGGGGTCTATCTGTCGTTGCGCGGGATCGTACGTAGGGTTGAACTTCTCATGTGGCATTGCTGCTTCATGTATCCGCCTCAGTTCTTCGAAGTCCTTCTCGATAGACAGCCGAAGTCCAAGCTGGTCGGCCGATTGCTGAAGTTCGTTCCGAATATCTTCAAGAGCGTTCGGTGCCGGCATCATTGTTTCGGTCTCCTTGGAAGGTTGCGGCATTTGCGAGGTTGCGGATGACAACCGCGCAAAGCAAACCGTTCGGAACCAGGAGTCTGCTGTAGCCGGCGGCGCAAGGGTGCGTTTGGCTTGTCGATTGGACCGGTGGACCTCGTGTCACCGGGGTCTCAGAACCAGTGGTGACCTGGGTTGAAACGCACAACCGATGATCAAATCGACAGCGGGATTTGCGCCCGCGACCCGGTTCGTCAGGTGGCGCTGTTCAAGAGCAAAGACTACCCACAGAACGGCTGCAGCGACGCTACTGGCAAAGGTCAGTTCGACAACAAGCTGGCTGCGATCTCGGCCCATTCCCTGTCCAGCGACGTCGTCGCGTGGTCACGGCCGGCGCGACGGTACCAGTAGCCAGCATTGCCTTCGTCGCCTTCCACCCGGTGGAGATGCGCGTGCACCCAAGCCCCATCGGTGTCATCTTGGCCCTGTGCCAGGCGGTGGGCGGTGTCCCAGTCGCCGCGTGCCTGGTGCCAGAGCGCCTGCAGCGCCGGGCTCAAGTCCGTTGGCGGTTGCGCCTCCTGCAACGATGCCTTGAAGCCGTCGAGGTCCATAAAGCCTCCCGCCCTGGTTGCGGCAGCCGTTGCCGCTGCCCTGCGCATCTTGCCGCGCCGTGTGCGCCAGCGCCAGCGCGCCATTGTCGCGCGGCCTTCCGCAGCGAGACCGCTTGCCCTTGTCTGCACTGCAGCGACGGGCCATTGTGGCGCAAAAGCGGAGGCAAGACATGAAAGACACACTGCAGCCGGGACTGGAGACCACCCGCAGCTTCACCGTCGACAAGGCGCGCACCATCGACTTCCTGGGCGAGGAACTGCGGGTCTATGCGACGCCGGAATTCGTCCGCGACGTCGAAGTCACCTGCCTCGAGTTCCTGCAGCAGCACTGCGACGATGACGAGAGCTCGGTCGGGATTGGCATCGAGTTGACCCACAGCGGGGCCACGCCACTGGGCGGGGTCGTCGAGATCACGGCCAAAGTGACCGAGGTCGATGGCCGCCGGGTCGGTTTCGAGATCTCGGCCCGTGATGCCCTCGACGATGTCGGCAAGGGGCGCCACGGCCGCTTCGTCGTCAATGTCGAGCAGCTCCGCCAGCGGGTTGCGGCGAAGGTCGCCAAGATGCAGGAAGCTTGATCCGACAGGTTCACGGGCGGCGGTGGCTCTTTCGAGCCGCAGCCGGCGAGTACCACGAGCAGTGCTATGACGGCGTCAGGCCGCCTGCAGACGCTCGGCGAGGCGGCGGGCGAGGGCGCCGGCGACACGGCGGCGGTAGTGCGGCGGCACGGTGGTCGTCTTCATCGCCTTGGCCTGGGATTGCACCCGTTCGCGCAGCGTCTCCAGCAACTCGGCATCGATCGCCTGGCCCTGCAGCTTGTCCAGACCGCTGACCAGGAACGGTTGCGGGCTGACCCCGGTCAGCGCCACCAAGACGTCGTCGACGGCGCCATCGGCGCTGCGCAGGCGCACGGCGGCGCCGGCGAGCGGGAAGTCGATCGAGCCGCGCAGGCGCGACTTGGCGTAGCCCGACGGCAGGCCGGCAGTGGCTGCCGGCAGGTGCACCGCGACGAGCAGTTCCCCCGCTGACAGGGTCAGATGATCCATGCCGTCGTTGCGGTAGAGCGCGCTCAACGGCTGCTGGCGACGGCCGTCGGGTCCGGCGATCTCGACCTCGGCTTCGTGCACCAGCAGGGCCGGGGCGACGTCGCCGGAGAAGGCGGCAAAGCAGCGCTTGCCGCCGGGGGCGACATGACAGACGTCGCCGCGATATTTCAGGCAGTAGCTGTTGGCGGCCCGCCACCATTCGCTCTGGTTGTAGTAGATGCAGCGGGTGTCGAGGCAGATATTGCCGCCCAACGTGCCGTAGTCGCGATGGGTCGGCCCGGCGGCTTCGCCGGCCGCTTCGGCGACGGCGGCATAGTCGCGCCGCACCGCCTCGTGCGATGAGACCTGACGCAGGCTGAGGCCGGCGCCAAGGCGGAGGCTGCCACTGGCTGTCTCGCGAACCTTCAACTCGGCGATACCGCCCAGCGCGATCAGCGTTGCCGGCTGCTCGATGCCGCGGCGCACGTTGACCAGCATGTCGGTGCCGCCGGCGAGGTAGCGGGCCTCCGGGCTCTCGGCATAGAGTTGCACGGCCTCCTCGACGGTGTCGGGGTGGTGCAGCTTGAAGTCCGGCATCAGTTCCATCAGGCGGCCTCCCCGGCCCGGGCGGCGCGGTCATCGCGCGCCCGCTTCTCCAACAGCTCCATCAACCGGTCGGGCGTCAGCGGCAACGCGGTTGGCCGCACCCCCAGTGCGTCGGCGACGGCATTGGTCAGCGCCGGCAGGAACCCGGCCAGCGAGCCCTCGCCGGCCTCCTTGGCGCCGAATGGTCCGTGCGGATCGGGGCACTCGACGATCTTCACCTCGATTGGCGGCGACTCGACGATGGTCGGTATCCGGTAGTCGAGCATGTTCGCCGCCACCGGCAGCCCGGCGTGGAAGCGGGTCTCTTCGAACATCGCCTGGCCCATGCCCATCCACACCGAGCCCTGGACCTGGCCCTCGACGGCCAGCGGGTTCAGCGCCCGGCCGCAGTCGTGGGCGACCCAGACCTTGTCGACGGTGATTTCGGCGGTGTCGGGGTCGACGCTGACCTCGACGACCTGGGCGGCGTAACTGAAGGCCATGGTGCCGCCGATCGCCGCCCCGCGGTATTTCTTGCCGCCCCAGGATTCGGGCAGGGTGTCGAAGGTGCCCTTGACGGTGATGGTGCCTTCGCCCTTGAGCGCCTCCATCACCACCTCGTCGAAGCTGAGGCCCTGGTCCTGGGCGCCGCCGCGATAGACCTCGCCCAGGCACTCGACGTCTTCAGGGGCGAGCTCCAGCTTGCGCGCCGCCGCCTCGGTCAGCAGCGTCTTCAGGTTCTGTGCCGCCTGGATCGCCGCATTGCCGACCATGTAGGTCACCCGCGACGAGTAGGCGCCGTTGTCCTTGGGCGTCAACGCGCTGTCGCCGGCGACCACGCGGATCCGCGTGAGGTCGATGCCCAGGGTCTCGGCGACGCATTGCGCCAGCACCGTCGACGAGCCCTGGCCGATCTCCGGCGCCCCGGTGAGCAGGGTCAACCCGCCATCGAAGTCGACTTTCAGATGGATCGTGGCGTGCGGCTCGCCGGTCCAGTGCTTGGGCTTGGAGGCGCCCGAGATATAGTGCGAGCACGCCATGCCAAGGCCGCGGTTGGGGCCGAGCTTGCCGCGGCGGTCATGCCAACCGCTGGCCTGCTCGACCCAGTCGAGGCATTCCTCGAGGCCGTAGCTGTTGACCAGCAGGTCATTCTCGGTCCGGGTCGGCGCCTTGAGCAGGTTGGCGCGACGCACCGCGAACGGGTCGAGGCCGAGCGCCGTCGCCATCTCATCGATCAGCGCCTCGAAGGCGAAGCGGGTTTTCACGGTGCCGTGGCCGCGGAAGGCGCCACAGGGCGGCGTGTTGGTGAGCACCCGATAGCCGTCATAGCGGGCGGCGGCGATGTCGTAGAGGGCGTAGATCAGCGAGCCGGCATAGAGAATGGTGACGACGCCATAGCCGCTGTAGGCGCCGCCGCGCTGCACCGCCTCGAAGGCGATGGCGGTGATGCGGCCATCCTTTCGCATGCCGACCTTCATGCGGATGTCGCTCTCGGGCCGGCCGCGGTGGGTGATGAAGGTTTCTTCCCGGCTCAGCGTGAGGCGTACGGTGCCGCCGGCCTTGCGCGCGAGCAGGGCGGCGATCAGCTCGCTCTGCAAGGTCTCGGTGCGGCAGCCGAAGCCGCCGCCGATATGCGGCTTGATCACCCGGATCTGCGACTGCGGCATGCCCAGGGTGCGGGCCAGCATCAGGTGGACATAGAACGGCACCTGGGTCGAGGGCCGCACCGTCAGACGGCCGCGGCCGACGTCGAACTCGGCGAAACAGGCGTGCGGCTCGGTCTGCACCTGGCAGACCTCGGCGCAATGGAAGTCCTTTTCCATCACCAGGTCGGCCTCGGCGAAGCCGGCCTCGACGTCGCCGAGATCGAAATGCACGTCGCGCTCGATGTTGCCGGGCTTGTCCTCGTGCAGCAGCATGGCGTCCTCGGCGCGCGCCTCGGCGGCGGTGAAATAGGCTGGCAGCTCGTCGTAGTCGACCTCGATCAGGTCGAGCGCCTGCTGGGCGGTGGCGACGTCGACGGCGGCGACGGCGGCCACCGGTTCGCCGCGGTAGCGAACGCGCTCGCGGGCCAGGGCCCATTCGTTCATGGCGATCGGCAGCACGCCGTAGTTGTCGGCACAATCGGCACCGGTGACCACCGCGCGCACGCCGGGCAGGGCCTCGGCCCGGCTGGTATCGATGCGGGTGATCACGGCATGCGCGACGGGGCTGCGCAGGATGCGGCCGACCAGCGCGCCGGGGGCCTGGAAGTCGGACGCGTACATCGCCTGGCCGCTGACCTTTTCCGGACCGTCGACCAGCGGTTGGGGCTGACCGATGGTCTCGACCGGACCGGGCGTGCTCATGCCAGCAACTCCCGGGCGGCCGACTGTACCGCCTCGATGATCTTCACATAGCCGGTGCAGCGGCAGATGTTGGCCGCCAGGGCGTCGCGGATCTCGGCCTCGCTGGGATCGGGGTTTTCACGCAGGAGGCCTTCGGCTGACATCACGAAGCCGGGGGTGCAGAAGCCGCACTGCGCGCCGAGTTTCTCGTGGAAGGCGCGCTGCAGTGCCGACAGCCGGCCGGAGCTGCCGAGACCCTCGATGGTCTCGACCCGGGTATCCGTGCACACTGCAGCCAGGGTCAGGCAGGCGTGCCGCGCCTCGCCGTCGACCAGCACGGTGCAGCAGCCGCATTCGCCGCCATCGCAGCCGATCTTGGTGCCGGTGAGGCCGGCCTTCTCGCGCAGGTAGTCGACCAGCAGCATGTTGTCCGGGACCACATCGGCCCGGTCCTCGCCGTTCAACGTCAGTGAAATCACCGTGCTCATGGGGGTCCTCCCGAGCAGGCGGCGCCCGACCCGGGCGCCAGGGCGCGGTGGCGGTGCTCGATACCGCCTGACGACACCACTCTAGTCGCGGCGCTGTCCCGTGCGCAAGAAAAATGTTGGATAGGCCAACAATTTACCTTTTGCCGGCCTGAAAAGAATTCTTGTAGCGATCGCTACGTTGCTGTACTGGTTCTGTAGCAGTCGCTACGGAGAGCATCCATGACCACCCTGTCGACCGGATCTTCGAACAAGCAGGCGCGGCTTCCGCTGACATCTTCGCAGGTCGCCGTGCTGGTCGCCCTCGGCGCCATATTGTGGTTTCTGGCCGCAATGCTGTTGCGCATCATCGGCCCGATGGGCGTCCACGAAGGGCTCGGCAGGGTTGTGCTCTACCTTCTGGTGGTGCCGGGGACGTTTCCCTTCGTCCTGGGCATCAAGAAACTGGCCAGGCTGGCGGACCACCAGCTGGCGCTGGGCGTGGCCGTCGCCACGGCGACGGCGACGCTGCTGGACGGCATCGCATTGGCCTGGTTTCCGGCTCTCTACGGCACAGACATCCAGCACTTCGCCGGGGCCGGTGCGGTCATTCTCTGGGGTGCGGGCGTCGGCCTGGTCTATGGCCTGGTGATGAACAGGACAGACCGGGCCTGACCGCAAGGCGAGCGTCGCCGACGTTCGGGGCCGATCACGCGTTGCGGCCTGCCTGGCGCAGCTACAGCGTGTTGCGGCAGACGTCCTCCATGCCAATGCTCTTGAGCAGCACCAGTCCCTCGATCCTGACCAGCAGGCTGGCCGCCTCGGCCTCGCGCGCTTCGGGCGTGGCACTGTCGAGTTGGGCCGCGCCCCAGGCGAGAAAGCCGCGGCCAATCCGTTCGCCGACTTGGCGATAGAAAGGATCGTTGCGCGCCGACAGGCTGGCGATCTCTAGCCAGAGCCGCATGTAGGGCCACAGGTCGTCGCCAAGCAGGATCTCCGCGAGCTCGGCCACCAGGTCATCGAGCGGCAGCGGTTGGCTGGTCGTCTTGGCGTTCAGCAACTGGACCAGCCGTTCGGAAATCCGCTCGAGCGTGGCCGCGATGATCTCCGCCTTGTCCTTGAAGTAGTAGAGCAGCATCCGGTCGCTTGTCTGGGCGGCCCGGGCGAGCGGCCTCAGGCTCGACGCGACAAGGCCTTCGGCCAGCATGTAGTCGGCGAGACGATCCAGAATGGCCGAGCGACGAACGTCCGATTTTCTCACGTCGAAACCAGTCTTCTTCGGGCAGACCGCGGCAGATCCGCAGCGGCGGCACCTGATGCCGGACGGGATCGCCCATACGAGACCACCGCCACCGGCCATAATGCCCTCTGGCCGGCAAAGTCCCAATGCCCGCGCCCGGTGGACGGGAGACCGGCCTGGGCGATGGTGCACGCCAGACCGCGCCCATGGTGTCTGTCCGCAATGCGTTCCCGCCGGGCCTCGGCCCCGACATTGACTTGATTTAGAAAATCTAAACCGATGGTCAGAAAAAGCGAGTTGCGGAACCGCCGGGGCCGGCGCACATAGAGCTAGCAACAGGACTTTGACTGAGCGTTCCCTGTCGCGGCAGACCGGAACCCTTGTCGCGGATGATTAGAAATTCTTGTCTACCCCATGATGGGTGGGCGCCCGTCGGCAGAGGATTGAAACCATGACCGCAGCGCCTTCGCACGCCAAGTATGACGTCCCGCAGCACCCGACCGCAGCCGTGCTGGCGGCGCTGACGTTCATCGTGCCGCAGGACAGCAAGCCCTATTTCCAGAGCTCGGCACTGACCGGCGGCGTGCCCAGGGTGTTCTTCAAGACCGAAGACCTGACGGTGCCGATCCAGGACATGCGGCCGCTGGCGCCCGACCTGTCGCTCGACCGCGAGGGCTTTGAGCTGCGCAACTACCCCACCGCCGTCGACGACCTCTACGACGACAAGGCCATCGAAGGCATCTACAACGACGAGATCGCCGCGTTGCTGAAGGACGCGACCGGCGCCGACCGCGTCGCCGTGTTCGATCACACCCGCCGCTCGGATGCGCCGGCCGGTGCGGCCAACCCTGACGGCCGCCGTGGACCGGCAACCCGCGTGCATGTGGACTATACGCCCAAGTCCGGGCCGCAGCGGGCAAAGGACGCGTTGGGTGCCGAAGAGGTCGAGCGCGTCCTCCGCACGGGCGGCCGCATCGTCCAGGTGAACGTGTGGCGGCCGATCGCCGGTCCCGTGCAACGCACGCCGTTGGCCCTGGCCGACGCCGGCAGCGTGCACCCGGATGAGCTGGTCGCCACGGATCAGGTCTTTCCGGACCGGGTCGGCGAGATCTTCCAGCTGGCCTATGGCCCGGACCAGCGCTGGTACTATGCGCCGGAGATGGCGCGCGACGAGGTCATCCTGATCAAGGGTTGGGACAGCCTGGACGACGGTCGCGCCCAGTTCACGCCGCACGGCGCCTTCCAGCTGCCGGACCAGGAGCCCGATGCGCCGCCGCGCGAGAGCATCGAAACCCGCACCTACCTGATCTTCGAAGGCTGAGCCGGCACGGCGGCAGGCGCCGCCGTCACGGCACGGTGCCGGTCATCGGCACGTCGTCCCTGATGCCGAGCGCATTGAGGTCGAAGGCCACGCCGCGCATCGTCCGTTTCCCTGAGACGATCGTCTCGACGCGGCTGGCGACCGATTTACGGCGCCCGGCAGGGGTGCTGTCGATGACCAGCTGTGCCAGCAGGCCGAGTCGCGTTCTGTCATCGAACGCCGCGATGTCCCCGTGTTCGGCCAGCTGGGCGTCATATGCCGCTCGAATGCGCCTGAACGCCGCCGATCCCTGAGTCACCTGCCTGTCGATGACGAACAGAACGCCTCGCTCCGATTGCAGGCCCAGTGATCGGGCGGTGGCCAGCGCCTGGCGATACCAGGCGAGCAAGCGGCCCTGATGGGCGACGCGGAACGCCGGCGTCCGCACCAGCTCTGCCGTGCCCCGCCTGAGGCGTTCGAGCGTCTGCTTGTCGTCATAGATCGCTCTGATGCGGCGGGTCTGCTCGAAGAAGTCCGCGGCCACCAGATCCCGCAAGAGCGCGGCAGTCTCCCCGAACGTCTCGTTGATCAGTTCCGGATGATCGCGGTCGAGTTGCGTGATCAGGCCGCCGAGGGCGCCGGGAATGGAAGCACCCACGCAACCGGCGCCAATGCCGATCCGCGTCACCCAGTAGCTTAAGGCGCAGTCCGTCGTGCCTTGCTCGAACAGGCCGATCACCGCCACCGCCCGGTCCAGTTCCGGCAGCAGCGCAAAGCCGTTGTTGCGCAACGCGGGATTGCGCGCGAACACGGCGGCCTGGGCCGAAACCAGGAGGCTGGCCGGCGCCGCCGCGGTCTGCAGCTCCTCGGCCAGACCTTCCGCCAGCAGTTTCAGAAGGTCGGTTTCTTCCTCTCGTCCGGCCAGGGCCAGGCGCCAAAGATAGCTCTGGCTCGGTGCCAGGATGTCGCCGATGGATGCGGCCTTGAACCGGGGTCCCTGCCAGACCAGCGTATAGCGCGCGTGAGCCGGCACGCGGAACCTTGCCGTCATGCCGCCGTGAATGGTCTGCGTGTCGAGGACGTCCGACCCTTCGGCGATGGCGAGGATCAGCGTGCGCTCGTGCGGCGCGTCGAACAGCACGTCGATGCGTGTCTCCTGGCGAAGCCAGGGTCCCAGCCAGCGCGCCGCGTAGCTGGCGATGGTGTCGAGGTTGACCATGAGGCCGGCCAACGCGGCCACGGCTGCCGCGGAATAGAGCCACAGTTTCTTCAAGCGACCGGGCATACCTTGCATCCCAGGTCCGTCCACAGTCGTCGCTGACGTGACTGTATCAGGCGGCGGCGAGGATGCCACGGCGCCGCAGAGTCAGGCGATCGCTTCGGCCAGCAGGTCGAACACCAGGCGGATGCGGCGACTGGTGTGAAGTTCGCGATGGGTCGTCAACCAGATCGGCACCGAGCTGGTCTCGAGTTCGGGCAGAACGCATTCGACGCCGGGCGTGACCGCTGCGACGTCTTTGACCATCAACCCTATGCCGAGGCCCTGCTTGATCAGCTCCCACATGACGACGCCGCTGCCCGTGGTGAACCTGATGTTGCGCTGCGTCACGGGCAGGCCAAGCGCGTGCAGATTGGCAAGCATCCTCTCCGAGTCGTCGATGCCGATAAACGCGGCGTCCGCCAGATCGTTCGCCGACCCGGGGCGGCCGTGCGCATCGAGATACGTCGTCGCGGCATAGAGGTGACCGCTGGTTTCGCCGAGCAGCCTGGCAATCAGGTCAGGCTGGTCCGGGCGTACGTGGCGGATGGCAATGTCCGCCTCGCGGCGCTGCAGGTCGCGCACATCGTTCGCGGCGACGACCTCCACCTCGATGCCCGGTGCGATCTCGCGCAGTCGCTTGAGCACGTCGGGCAGGTGATAGACACAGGTCACGTCGCTGGCCGTGATGCGCACCTGCCCTTCGATCGCCTGGGACTGACCGGATGCCGTCAGCGAGATCCGACCGGCCGCGTCGCCCATCGCCCGGACGTGATCGAGCAGTTGCAGACCGGACTGCGTCAGCGACATGGAGCGCCCGACCCGTTCGAACAGGGTGACGCCGAGCTCCTCTTCCAGCGCGGCGACCTGGCGACCGAGTGTCGGCTGGGTCAGGCCCAAGGGCCCGGGCAGCTGCCGTCAGCGATCCTTCCTCGGCGGTGACGAGGAAGGCCCGCGCCCGGTTCCAGTCGAAGGAGACGGCCTGCCAATTCATGCGTTTTCGTATATCACGTCGACGGATTTCCACAATTTATGTTTGCGTGCCGGGAGATTAGTTGAGCGCCGAAAGGAGCCCGACCATGACCGCAGCCACCCGCGCCGACATCCGCCGAAACGAAGAGACGATCCCGGTCCTATCCCGCTGGTTCGGCTCCTGGAAAATCTCCCTGCAACGCCGCGCGCTGAGTCCGCCTGAGCTGGCCCGCAGCTACGACGATGCGGCGGCAGGCTGGGGACGCACCATCGCCCGGCTCGGCTTTCCTGCTGCCTACGAAAGACTGCTGCGCGGCGTGCTGCGCGACAGGGCGCCGACGACGACAGGCGTGCGTCCGCGCGTACTGGATTGCGGCGTGGGCACGGGGGCGCTGTCGAGTGCGCTCGCCCGGGCGTGGCCAGTCCCGTTCCGGCTCGACGGTCTCGATATATCGCCACAGATGCTGGCGCGGGCCGGGCGTCGGCTTGGCGACAGCGGCCTCGAGGCGACGCTGTGCCACGGTGATGTGCGCAGCCTGCCCTATGGTGACAACACCTTCGATCTGGTGGTATCCGCGCATGTGCTGGAACACCTGGCCGACCCGCGCGGCGCGCTCGATGAGATGGTGCGCGTCTTGAGGCCTGGCGGACTGCTCATCACCTGCCTGACCCGACGCACCGCCCTGGGCATGTACGTGCATCTGAAGTGGCGGACGCATCGGGTGACGCCGGCCGAGGCCGAAGGCTGGCTGCGCGGCAGCGGTCTGGCGGACGCGCGCTGCCTGTCGTTCGACGATCGCGCCATCTGCCGGCTGCTGAGCGTCGCTTGCATCGGCCGCAAGCCGGCTTCAGACGCCTGTTCGACCGGCGCCGCGTCATGACCGATGCCGGGCCTTGGGTTCAGTGGAGAGATGGGAAACCGGTGATGAGTCAGTCAGCCAGGTTTTGGGACAGGGTTGCCGAGCGTTACGCAAGAAGTCCTGTCGCGGATGAAGCGGCCTACAGGAAGAAGCTGCAGGTCACGCAGGACTACCTGCGCCCCGACATGGAGGTGCTGGAGTTCGGCTGCGGTACGGGATCGACGGCGCTCATTCATGCGCCGCACGTGAAGCACATCCGGGCGATCGACATCTCGTCGAAAATGATCGAGATCGCCCGGGGCAAGGCCGACGCCGGCCGGGTCGACAACGTCACGTTCGAAGTTTCGACCATCGAGGCCTTCGACGTGGCCGACGAGACGTTCGACGCCGTGCTGGGACTCAGCATTCTGCATCTCTTGGAGGACAAGGAGGCGGTGATTGCCAAGGTCCACCGAATGCTCAAGCCCGGCGGCGTCTTCGTCACCAGCACGGCATGCCTCGGTGATACGATGAAGTTCTTCAAGCTGATTGGCCCGATCGGTGCGTTCCTTGGGCTGATCCCGACGGTCAAGGTGTTCACCAGGCAGGAACTGGAAGACAGCATCACCGATGCGGGCTTCAGCATCGACCATCGATGGCAACCGGGTAAGGGCAAGGCGGTCTTCATCGTGGCAAAGAAAGCCATGTAGCAGCGTTGCCCGGCCGAACGGATCCGCCAGCCGTCGACCCCGATTCTCTCAAGGGCTTCGTCCGCACTAAGCCGAAATGCCGGCGAAAGCCGGCATCCACACGTGCGTCTGATGGAACCCGACCCGCCCTCAGGGCCTGAATTCGAGCTGGGTGCGGTCGCCGGCATGCAGGGTGATGCCGTACTCGACCGGTCGGCCGGCCGGATCGACGTTGTGCCATTCCGTGCGCAGCACAGGCCGGCTGCGAGGCTGGCGCAGCAGCCGGGCCTGGGCCGCACTGGGCATCTCGGCCGTGATCGCGGTGCTGGCGCGGGTGTAATCGTCGATGCCGAACTGCTTCAGGCAGGCGGTGATCGACGGGGTCTTTCGGAATGCCGCGTCGAGGCCGGCGAAGCGGCCGGCATCGAAATGATGATGGCCGAGCACCACGGGCCGGCCGGCAATGCTGCCAAGGGTCTCCAGGCAGAGCAGTGGCGTGCCTGTGCGCAGCTTCAGGGCCCGCGCGGCGTTGCGCCGGGCCGGCAGTTCGTAGGCGCGCACCAGCGTCTGGCTGCGGGCAGCGGGGTCGTCGCCGGCGGGCTCGGAGAACCGGGCACGCCGGCTGAGTGCCATGGTCACCACGTCTTCCTCGACGAAGGTGCCGCGGCCCTGCTCGCTGCGGATCAGCCCGCGCTGTTCCAGCGAGTCCAGCGCCCGGCGCACGGTGTGCCGGTTGACCCCGAAGCGGGCGGCGAGCTGCTGTTCCGTCGGCAGTCGTTCACCGGGGGCGACGCCGCCCAGATCGACGTCCTCGGCAATGACGTCGGCGATCTGCGACCACAGGGTCCGACCCGGACGCCGGTCCAGTTGTGCGGTCATGGCGATGCGGGCATCGGCTGCCGGTCCTTCACAAAAGGGTCACCGCAAGGCGCTACCTGTCTTGCGTCGGCCGCGAAGATACGTTAGAAAAGATATAGATGTCTAGACAAATATCAGACTTGTCGAAGCCTGAGGAACGGGCCCGCTGCCTCTCGGTGCTGGCCCGGGCCGCGGCGGACGACCTGGAGCGTTGCTGGGCCGGACTGCCGGACAAGCCGGCCTTTGCCCCGCTGCGCCGGCCCGAGGTCGGCGCGGTCATGGTGCGCGGCCGCATCGGCGGCACCGGCCGGCCGTTCAACCTGGGCGAGATGACGGTGACGCGCTGCAGCGTGCGCAGCGCCTCGGGGGCGGTCGGGCACGGCTACGTGGCCGGGCGCGACACCCGTCACGCCGAGCTGGCGGCCATGGTCGATGCCCTGCTGCAGGACGAAAGCCGGGCCGAGCAGGTCTACCGGCAGGTGATCGCGCCGCTGGCGGCTGCGGCCGAGCGTGCGCGCGACCTGCGCGGCCGCAAGGCAGCGGCGACGCGGGTCGAGTTCTTCACCATGGTCCGGGGAGAAGACACATGACAGTGTCGACAGCGGCAGCGGCGGCCGGCTTCGCCGATCCCGTGCACGATGCGCAGGCGGCGTTCCGTGGCCTGCTCGACGCCATGGCCCGGCCGGGGCAGATAGCCGAGCTTGACGTCGACCTTGCGCCACCGTCGCCACTGCATGTGGCCTCGGCGGCGGTGCTGCTGGCGCTGGCCGACTTTGACACCCCGCTGTGGCTGGACCCGGCGGCAGCGGGCGACGAGGTGACCGATTTTCTGCGCTTTCATTGCGGCTGCCTGGTGGCGGCGGAGCCGGCGCAGGCTGCCTTCGCGCTGATCGCCGATCCGGCGGCGATGCCGCCGCTGACGGCGTTTGCCCAGGGCACCGACGACTATCCGGACCGTGCGGCGACGCTGGTGGTGCAGGTGTGCGACCTGGCGGTCGACGGCGGCTGGCAGCTGCGCGGCCCCGGCATCGAGACCACGACGTCGCTCAAGGCCGCGCCGCTGCCGGCTGACCTGGTCGGCCAGCTCGGCGCCAATCACCAGCGCTACCCCAGGGGCGTGGACCTGGTGCTCACGTCAGGGCAGCGGCTGGCAGCACTGCCGCGCAGCACGCGGATTGGAGGCTAGGGCATGTATGTCGCGGTCAAGGGCGGTGAACGGGCGATCGAGAACGCCCATCGGCTGCTGGCGGAGGACCGGCGGGGCGACCCGGAGACGCCGGAGCTGTCGACGCGGCAGATCGCCGGGCAACTGAGCCTGGCGGTCGACAGGGTGATGACGGAAGGCTCGCTGTTCGACCGGGAACTGGCGGCGCTGGCGATCAAGCAGGCGCGCGGCGACCTGATCGAGGCGATATTCCTGATCCGCGCCTATCGCACCACGTTGCCGCGGTTCGGCTACAGCGTGCCGCTGGAGACTGAGGCGATGGCCGTCGAGCGGCGGATCTCGGCCACCTACAAGGACCTGCCGGGCGGGCAGGTGCTGGGTCCCACCTATGACTACACCCATCGGCTGCTCGACTTCGCCCTGGCGGACGGCCGCGATGCGGCCACACCTGCACATCAGGCAGAGGTGGCGCCGGCGCCGCTCGACGGCGAGATGCCGCGGGTACTGTCGCTGCTGAACCGCGAAGGCCTGATCGAGATGGATCAGCCCGGGCGTTCCGCGCCGGCGGAAAGCGCAGCCGATGCGTTGGACGAGGTCGGCGACCTGACCCGCGATCCGCTGGCGTTCCCGGCTGACCGTGAGGTCCGCCTGCAGAACCTGGCCCGCGGCGACGAGGGCTTCCTGCTTGCCATGGGCTATTCGACCCAACGCGGCTATGGCGGCACGCATCCGTTCGCTGGTGAGGTCCGCATGGGCACGGTGGCGGTCGAGTTCGTGCCGGAGGAACTGGGCGTGCCGGTCGAGATCGGCGAGGTTGTCGTGACCGAGTGCCAGATGATCAACCAGTTCCAGGGCTCGACCGAACAGCCACCGCAGTTCACCCAAGGTTACGGTCTGACCTTCGGCCATTGCGAGCGCAAGGCGATGTCGATGGCGCTGGTCGACCGCTCGCTCCGGGCGGACGAATTCGACGAACAGCGCGGCGCCCCGGCACAGGACCAGGAATTCGTGCTGGCGCATTCCGACAACGTGCAGGCGACCGGCTTCGTCGAGCACCTGAAGCTGCCGCACTATGTCGACTTCCAGAGCGAGCTGGAGCTGGTGCGCAAGCTGCGCGCGGGCATGGCGCCGGTCGGCGAGGCGGCGGAATGAGCATCGCCGACAGCGAGGCCCGGCCACAGCCGGCGCAGCCGCCGGCGTCGGCCGAGACGGGCTACAACTTCGCCTACTTGGACGAGCAGACCAAGCGGATGATCCGCCGCGCCATCCTGAAGGCGGTGGCGGTGCCGGGCTATCAGGTCCCGTTCGCGTCGCGTGAGATGCCGATGCCCTATGGCTGGGGCACCGGCGGGGTGCAGGTCACGGCGAGCATTCTGGGGCGCGACGACGTCCTCAAAGTGATCGATCAGGGCGCTGACGACACCACCAACGCCGTCTCGATCCGCAACTTCTTCGCCCGCACCGCCGGCGTGCGGACGACCGAAGATACGGCCGAAGCCAGCATCGTTCAGACCCGCCATCGGGTGCCGGAGAAGCCGCTGCGCGACGACCAGATCCTAGTCTACCAGGTGCCCATCCCCGAGCCGCTGCGGCGCCTGGAGCCACGCGAGACGGAAACGCGCAAGATGCATGGCCTGGCCGAATACGGGCTGATGCACGTGAAGCTGTACGAGGACATCGCCCGGCACGGCCATATCGCCACCACCTATGACTACCCTGTGCTGGTCAACCACCGCCACGTGATGGCCTCGTCGCCGATTCCCAAGTTCGACAATCCGAAGATGCACCAGGCGCCGATGCTGCAGCTGTTCGGGGCCGGCCGGGAGAAGCGGATCTACGCCATCCCGCCCTACACCGACGTGAAATGCTTGGACTTCGACGACCATCCGTTCGAGGTCCAGCGCTGGGAGCGCGGCTGCGATCTGTGCGGCGCAGATGACAGCTTTCTGGACGAGGTGATCACCGACGATGCGGGCGGGCGGATGTTCGTCTGCTCCGACACCGACCACTGCGGCCTGCGCCGCGCCGCCGGGCATCGCGGGCCGCTGGCCGGGGAGGTGGGGCAATGAGCGCGGTGACAACACTGCTGCTGCAGGTCGACGCGTTGAGCAAGCACTACGGCAGCGTGGTCGCCTGCCGACGGGTTTCGTTTGCGTTGTGGCCGGGCGAGGTGCTGGCGGTCGTGGGCGAGTCCGGCTCCGGCAAGACCACGCTGCTGCACTGCCTGTCGGGCCTGCTGCGGCCTGATCGCGGCGAGGTGCTGTACGCGACGCGACACGAAGGCGTGAAGGACGTGCTGACCATGTCCGAGCCGGAGCGGCGGTTCCTGATGCGCACCGACTGGGGCTTCGTGCACCAGAGCCCGCGCGACGGCCTGCGCATGAACGTCTCGGCCGGGGCCAACGTCGGCGAGCGGCTGATGGCGACGGGCGCGCGCCACTACGGCCAGATCCGCAGCCAGGCGGTGGACTGGCTGCAGCGGGTTGAGATCGATGCGACCCGCATCGATCACCGGCCGGAAACCTTCTCCGGCGGCATGCAGCAGCGTCTGCAGATCGCCCGTAACCTGGTCACCGGCCCGCGCCTGGTGTTCATGGACGAGCCCACCGGCGGCCTCGACGTCTCGGTGCAGGCCCGGCTGCTCGACCTGATGCGCGGGCTGGTCGACGACCTGGGCCTGTCGGCCATCGTCGTCACCCACGACCTGGCTGTGGCCCGGCTGCTGTCGCACCGGATGCTGGTGATGCGCGAGGGTGAGATCGTCGAGAGTGGCCTGACCGAGCAGATCCTGGACGACCCGCAGCACCCGTACTCGCAGCTGCTGGTGTCTTCGATCCTGCAACCGTGAGGGCATGATGGAACAGCGGCTGATCCTGAAGGGCGTGGCCAAGACCTTCACCCTGCACCAGCAGCAGGGCGCGGTGATCCCGGTCTTCGAACACCTCGACCTGAGCCTGGCGGCGGGCGAATGCGTGGTCCTGCGCGGCGCCTCGGGCAGCGGCAAGAGCACGGTGCTGCGGCTGATCCACGGCAACTACAAATGCCTGGCGGGCGAAATTCTGATCCGCCATGACGGCGACTGGCTCGACCTGCTGCAGGCGACGCCGCAGCAGGTCATGGCCGTGCGGCGGCAGAGCCTGGGCTACGTCAGCCAGTTCCTGCGGGTGATCCCGCGGGTGCCGGCGCTGGAAATCGTCGCCGAACCGCTGCGCCGGCGCGGCGTCGCGCCGGCCGAAGCGAGGGCCCAGGCGGCGGCGCTGCTGCAACGCCTGAACGTGCCCGAGCAGCTGTGGTCGCTGTCGCCGATGACCTTCTCCGGCGGCGAGCAGCAGCGGGTCAACATCGCCCATGGGTTCGTCGCCGAGTATCCGGTGCTGCTGCTCGACGAACCGACGGCCTCGCTCGACGCCGCCAATCGGCAGGTGGTGATCGAGCTGATCCTGGAAGCCCGGGCCCGCGGCAGCGCCATGCTCGGCATCTTCCACGACGCCGAGGTGCGCGACGCCGTGGGCACCCGGACGTTCGACGTCGAGGCGGCCCGGGTGGCCGCCGCCTGATCGGCGCAGCGACATGTCCGGTGAACGCTACGCGGTCTATTTCGCCCCGCCGCACGGCTCGCCGCTGGCAGCGTTTGCGGCACGCTGGTTTTCGGGCCAGGCCTGGGCCGACTGGTCGCAGCCGGGGCCCGCGCGCATGGCCGAGCTGCTGCGCTCGCCACGGCACTACGGCTTCCACGCGACGCTGAAGCCGCCGTTCACGCTCGCCGACGGCACTGACGAACCGATGCTGTCGGCGGCCATCGAGGAGTTCGCCGCGGCACAGGCCGCGTTCGAGGTTCCGGCGCTGTCGCCGCAGCGACTGGACCGGTTCCTGGCGCTGATGACCATGGCGCCGGCGCCACGGCTCGACGCCCTGGCGGCCGACTGCGTGCGTGCCTTCGACCGCTTTCGCGCCCCGCCGGGGGCGGCAGAGCTGGCCCGCCGGCGGGCCGCCGGCCTCAGCCCCCGCCAGGAAGACCTGCTGCAACTTTGGGGCTATCCTTATGTCTGCGACGAGTTCCGCTTTCACATGACCCTGACGGGACCGACGGCCGACGACGAGGCGTCGGTGCTGCTGCCGCGCCTGCAAGAACTGACCGCAGGCCTGGCGGCACAGCCGCAGTGCATCGATGCCGTCTGCCTGTTCCAGCAACCGTCGCCGGCGCAGCCGTTCGAGCTGCGCCAGCGCCATGCCTTCGGAGGATCGTGATGCCGACCCCGTCATGCGGCTGTCACGCCGCAGCGCTACACCGCCGGCCATGAACATGACCGCCAAGCTGCAATCCGTCGCGGGTGACGGCGAGACCGTCCTCAGCAATGCCACGATCGTCACCGCAGACGAGGTCATCTCGGGCACGGTGGTGCTGCGCGACGGCCTGATCGCCGAGGTCGACAGCGGCGTCTCGGCATTGCCGGCGGCGGTCGACGTCGAGCAGGACCTGCTGATCCCCGGTTTGGTGGAACTGCATACCGACAACCTGGAGCGGCACGTCTGCCCGCGGCCGGCGGTGGTCTGGCCGACCCTGCCGGCACTGATGGCGCACGATGCGGAGGCCGCCGGAGCCGGCATCACCACGGTGTTCGACGCCCTGCGGCTGGGCACCCTGCGCGAGCAGAGCGATTTCGTCGAAGCCGCCTACGAGCTGGCCGAGGGCATCGCCGCCGCTCAGGCCGACGGCATGACCCGGGCCGAGCATTTCGTGCACATGCGCTGCGAGGTCAGCTGCGACGGCGTTGCCGAGGAAATGCGCCGGTACATGGACATGCCGCGGCTGCGCCTGGTGTCGGTGATGGATCACACGCCGGGCCAGCGCCAGTTCGCCGACCTGGCCAAGTACCGCGAGTACTATGGCGGCAAGTACGGCTTCTCCGAAGCAGAGCTGGAGGCTTTCATCGCCGAAGCGCAGGCCGCCCAGGAGCGCAACAGTGCTCGGAACCGGGGCGCCATCGTGGCCAGTTGCGTCGAGCATGGGGTGCCGCTGGCCAGCCATGACGACGCCAATGCGGCGCATGTCGATGAGGCGCTGGCCGACGGGGCGGTGATCGCCGAATTCCCGACCACGCACGAGGCGGCGGACGCCTGCGCGGAACACGGCCTGCACGTGCTGATGGGCGCGCCCAACGTGGTTCGCGGCCGCTCGCACTCCGGCAACGTCTCGGCCCTGGCGCTCGCCCAGCGCGGCGTGCTCGATATTCTGTCGTCGGATTACGTCCCGGGCAGCCTGCTGCAGGCGGCCCTGAAGCTGAACGACGAGGTGGAGGGGATCACCCTGCCGCAGGCGATCGCCACGATGACGCGGCACCCGGCGGCAGCGGTCGGCCTGGACGACCGAGGAGAGATCGCTGTCGGCAAGCGGGCCGACGTGGTGCGGGTCGCACGGCGGCCCGAGGCGGCCGTTGTCCGCGGCGTCTGGACGGCGGGGCGCCGCGTCGGCTGAGCCGGGCGATGACCACGCAGCGGGGCGTCTTCATCCTCGTCGTCGGTCCCAGCGGCGTGGGCAAGGACACCCTGATCGGCCACGCCCGCGACACCCTGGCTGACGATCCGCGCTTTGTCTTCCCACGACGGCTGATCACCCGACGGCCGGAGCCCAGGGGCGAGAACCACATCGCCGTTTCGGCAGCGGCGTTCCGGCGCGGCGTCGCCGACGGCGCCTATTGCCTGCACTGGCAGGCGCACGGTCTCTCCTATGCCCTGCCTGGCGACGTCGCCGACGCCCTGACCCTGGGCTTCCATGTCGTCGCCAACGTCTCGCGCACCGTGATCGACGAAGCGCGGCAGCGCTTCGCCCCGCTGCGCATCGTCGTCCTGGAAGCGGGGCCGACGGTGCTGGCGCAACGCCTGGCCGACCGCGACCGGGAGAACCTGGACGAGCAGCAGGCGCGGCTCGCGCGGCGCGACGTCGAGGTCGCCGCGGCCGACGATGTCGTGCGCTTCGTCAACGACGGTCCGCTGGACGACGTCGCCAATCGCTTCGTCGCCCTGCTGCGCACGTTGCCGTCGGATTGACGGGCGTTGTTCGCCCACCCTGGGTGCGTGCTTTCGCAGGGATGACGGCAATAGACTCGATTGTCGTCCCCGCGAAAGCGGGGACCCAGGAGCTGGGTCGCTCCGACCGATGCGCATCGGGCTGTTCGCCTGCGGGCACTGTCGTCGTCACACCACGGATACCGCGTGCCGCCCTGGGCCCCCGGATCGGCGCCGCGCGCCGTCCGAGGATGACGAACACTGTGCTTGTCGCCGTCTTCGGGCCCGGCTCAGCCGATGTCGCCGACCACGCGGACCCGCGTGCGCAACGCGTTGCCCGGCAGATAGGCGATCGGCAGGTCCTCGACGTCGACCACGCGCAGGCTATCGGCACGGGCGCCGAACTCGACCGCCCGGGCCTCGGCCAGGTTGCGGGCGGCGGCGATCGCGGCCTCTCGCTCTAGGCCCTGGAAGATCCGGTCGACCTCGCCGCTGACCTGGGCGATGGCGGCGCCGACCGCGTTGGCGACAGCGCCGTCCGGCAGGTGGACCACCTCGGAAATCCCCGGCAGCCGTTCTGGTACCAGGAAGGCGCCGCCGCCGACGGCGATGAGCGGCCGGTCGCCGGCCTCGGTCTTGATCCGGTCGACGCCCTCGGCGAGCATCGTCTCGATGCGGGCGAAGGCGGTGTCGAGCAGCGCCGGCGACAGGTCGGTGACCAGGCTTGCGTCGCCCAGGTCGACGATGTGACGGGCGGCGGCCAGGTCGGTTGCGGTCAGGTGCTCGCCGCCGAAGACCCGGGCCTGCCGGGTCAGATCGTAACCGGTGCTCTGCGGGCCGATCTGCAGCGGCTCGGGCTGGACGAGCGAGCCGCCGCCCAGGCCCAACGAGATCAGGTCTGGCATGCGGAACAGGGTGCGCACGCCGCCGATCTCGATCACGCTGTTGGCCTCGCGCGGGAAGCCGTGGCGCAAGACGCCGATGTCGGTGGTGGTGCCGCCGACGTCGGCGACGATGGCATCCTCCAGCCCGGACAGGTAGGCCGCGCCGCGCATGCTGTTGGTCGGGCCGGAGGCGAAGCTGTAGACGGGATAAGCCTGCGCCACCTCGGCCTGCATTACCGTGCCGTCGTTCTGGGTCAGGAACAATCGCGACGGTAGGCCGCTCTGCGCCAGAGCGGCGGTGAAAGCGCCGACCGTGCGTTCGGCCAGGTCCGCCAGGCTGGCGTTCAAAAGGGCCACGTTCTCGCGTTCCAGCAGGCCGATCCGTCCCAGGCTGTGCGACAGGGTCAGGCGCAGGCCGGGCACCGCCTGGCGCAGGATCTCCGCCGCCTGCTCCTCGCACTCGGCGGTCAGCGGCGAGAACACCGAGGACACCGCCGCCGCGGTGATGCCGGCATCGCGGATACGGGCAGCGGCCTCGGCCATGCCGGTGCGATCGAACGGCACGATCGGTCGGCCGTCATACTCGTGACCGCCACGGACCATGTAGACGCCGCCGCGGCAGAGTTCGGCGAGGTCGTCCGGCCAGTCGCAGAACGGCGGCAGCGAGGCCGACGCCGGCAGGCCGATGCGCACCGCCGCCACCGGTGTCAGGTCCCGGCGCTGCACCACCGCGTTGGTGAAGTGGGTGGTTCCGACCATCACCGCGGCGACGGCGTCCGGCTCGATCCCGGTCTGTGCCAGCAATTGATGCAGGGCGGTGATGATCCCGCCGGTCGTGTCGGCGGTGGTGGCGGTCTTCACCCAGCCGGCGATGCGCGGGCCGTCGAGCAGCACAGCGTCGGTGTTGGTACCGCCAACATCGATGCCGATGCGGTTCACGACCAGGCTCCGGGCGGGAACAGCGACTGGAAATCGATGTCGTAGCCGAATGCCCGCGGACCGACGAGCTCGAGTCCGGCCGGCGTCAGCAGTACCGGCGGCGCCGGCAGCGCGATCACCGTCGCGCGCTGGCCATAGCGCAGGCTTTCGGTGCCGATGGCTTCGCCGCTCTCGCTGTCGAGCAGGCAGATCAGGTCCGGCGCCGTCACCCGCACGACATCGTCCTGCCGGCCGATGATGTACTCGTTCTGGAATTCCAGCGTGAACTGGCTGCCGGTATCGCCGTCGAGACCTTCCAACCGCGCGCTGCCGCGCAGGAAGCCGGCGGTGGTGCGGCGGGCGACGTCGTGCACCTTGCCGCGGAACAGCTCGATGCCGCCCTCGGCAGCGAGCACCGCGGCGACGGGATCGGCATGCGTGCGGCGGGCCGTCTCTACCGCCTGGCCCAGGGCGATCGCCTTGCTGATGGTGTGCAGGATCGCGCAATCCTTGACCTCGCGGCCCGTGCGCGGGGCCTTGCAGGTGGCGGCGACGGAGCCGACTTCGACGCAGACCGTGCGGCTGAGCCGCTCCATCCATTTCGGGCTCTCGGCACGGGCGACGATGACCTCGTTGTCACGGATGTCGGCCAGGGTGAGCGGATACATCGTCAGGCCGTGGGCGGCGAAGCTGGTCATCTGCGCCTCGGGGAAGGCACGGCCCATGGCATCGGCGTCGACCACCGGCAGGCCGGTGACGGCCGCCACCAGCAACGGCTGGAAGGCGTTCGAACCGCCGACCTCGACCGACATCACGGCCCGGAAACGGTGCCCCAGGTAGCGTTCCATGAGACGCACCGGGCGGGCGCAGACCTCGGGGTCCTTCAGCCGCTCCTGACCGACCAGCGGTGCGCCCTGGGTCGAGACCACGGCGACCAGGTCGTCGTCGGCCAGGTTCCGCGGATCCATCAGCCTCACCCGCCGGCCTTCGGCATAGAGCCGGCGCATATTAAGGTAGCCCTGATAGGGATTGCCGCCGCCGCCGGTGCCCAGAATCCAGGCGCCGGTGGCCAGCGCGTCCAGTTCGTGCGGGGCGATGTCGCGGCAGGCGTCGTCCATGCGGCGAGGTTAGGGGAAGCCGGAGGGCCGGGAAAGCCGGCGGCCGGCACGAAGGAAATGGTCATGGGCGATATGGCGCTGGTCACCATCGGGCAGACCCCGCGTGATGACATCGTGCCCGACCTGCTGCCAGTGGACGGGGTGTCCGCGGTGCGCCAGCTTGGCGTGCTGGACGGCCTCGCCGAGGGCGAGGTCGCCGCCGCCGCGCCGTGCGGCGACGACGGGCGCTTGTGCACGCGGCTGGCCGATGGCCGCGAGGTGGTGATCGGCAAGGCCTGGACGCAGGCCCGCCTGCAGGCGATCGTCGACCGGCTGGACCGGCAGGATGTCGACCTGATCGTGCTGTTGTGCACCGGTTACTTCGACGGCTTGCGTTCGCGCACGCTGCTGATCGAGCCGCAGCGCATCGTCGACCATACCGTCGACGCCCTGGCCGAAGGCGGGCGACGGGTCGGCGTGCTGGTGCCATTGGCGGCCCAGGTGCCGGAGTTTGCCCGTCGCCTCGGCGCCCGCTGGCCGGTGCGGGTCAGCCATGCCTCGCCCTACGTCCCCGGCCGCCTCGCCGAAGCAGCGGCTGAGCTCGCCGGCAGCGAGCTGATCGTCATGCATTGCATGGGTTACGACGAAACGATGCGTCGGGAGGTGGTGGCGGTGTCGGGCCGGCCGGTGCTGCTGGCACGCCGGCTGCTGGCGGCGACAGTCGCGCAATTCGTCTAGGCCGGCCCCGGCTGGCGTGGTTGGTTCAGCGTTCCACGCGCAGGGCGGCGAAATAAGCCAGCACGTCGTCCTTCTCGGCATCCGTCAGGCGGAAGGTCGGCATCGGCAGGTGCTGCTCGCCGAGGAAACTGCGCAGCCAGGCCGCGTCGCCGTTCTTGCGGCGGGCGATCTGCACGAAGCCGGGTGGCGGGGTGCCGGCGACCGCGGGCTTCGGCGCATCGGCGGCGATCTGGTGGCAGTCGGCGCACCACATCTTTGCCACCGCCAGGCCGCGCTGGGCGGCAGGCCAGGTCTGCGGGCGCTCGGCCGAGTAGATCAGCGCCCCGCCGCCGAGCAACGCCAGGAGCATCAACAGCGCAGGCATGACGGTGCGGCGCCTCCCGGCGGTACTGCGAATCGGCGAACCATGGGCCTATGCTATAGTGCGCGCCCGGGGCACGGAAGCGCACCGCCGTGCGCAACGGGGGGCGGCCTGCCGCCCACGCGGAGGAGGCAGATGAGCAAGATCAAGCAGAAGATCCTGGACAACTTCGAGGACTTCCACGAGGCGATCCACCGACTGTTCGGTCATCATGATGTCTTCGACGACCTCTGCCACCGCTACAGCCGCATCGACGACCGCCTGCAGGGTCTGAGCGAAGACGACCCCGAACGAAGCGCCCTGCTAAGGCGCCAGAATGAGGTGGAGCAGGAGATGCTGGCGGTCATGGGGCACGACCGCCGGGTCTGACGGACCTGGAGTCGCCGCCGGGAGACGAGATGCCGAACGCCGACCTGCCGCTCAGCCACATCCGCGTGCTCGACCTGACCCGGGTCCGCGCCGGGCCGACCTGCGTGCGCCAATTGGCGGACTGGGGCGCCGACGTGATCAAGATCGAGACGCCACCGTCGCCGCAGGCGGGTGAGGGCCTGGGCGGTCCGCGGCATGGCCCCGACTTCTTCAACCTGCACCGCAACAAGCGGGCGATCACGCTCAATCTGAAGCATGACGAGGGACAGAAGATCTTCCTCGCACTGGCCAGGGACGCCGACGTGGTGGTGGAAAACTACCGACCGGACGTGAAGCACCGCCTCGGCGTCGACTACGCCGCCGTGCGCGCGGTCAACCCGCGGATCGTCTATGGCTCGATCTCGGGCTTTGGCCAGGACGGCCCCTACAGCACCCGCGCCGGCGTCGACCAGATCGCCCAGGGCATGGGCGGGCTGATGTCGATCACGGGGCTGCCGGGGCAGGGCCCGGTGCGCGTCGGCATCCCCATCGCCGACCTGACCGCGGGCATGTCGCTGGCCCAGGGCATCCTGCTGGCACTGATCGAGCGCGAGCGTTCGGGCGAGGGACAGTGGGTGCACACCTCGCTGCTGGAGGCGCAGATCGCCATGCTCGACTTCCAGGCGGCGCGCTGGCTGATCGCCGGCGACGTGCCGGGTCAGGCTGGCAACAACCACCCGACCAGCATCCCCACCGGCGTGTTCCCGACGGCCGACGGGCATATCAACATCGCCTCGGCCGGCGAGAAGATCTGGCAGCGCTTCCTGGCGGTGATGGGCAGGCCGGAATGGGGTGAAGACGAACGCTTCAATTCCAGCGCCGCCCGCCTGGAGAATCGCGATGCGCTGAATACGCTCATCGCGGAGGTCACCGTCACGCGCCCCAGTGCCACGTGGATCGAGCTGTTCGCCGAAGCCGGGGTGCCGGCCGGGCCGATCAATGCCATCGACGAGGTGTTCGCCGACGCACAGGTGCAGCACTTGGGGATTGCCCGGCCGATCGACCATCCCGGACGTGGCGAGGTCGCTTGCGTTGGCCAGGCGGTCAACCTGAGCCGCACGCCGCAGCCGCCGCGCATGCGGCCGTCGCCGGAGCTGGGCGAGCATACCGACGCGGTGTTGGGCGAACTCGGCTACGATGCCGAGGCCCTGAGCCGTCTGCGGGCCGACGGCGTGATCTGACAACGTGATCCAATTGGCTGCCGGTGCGCCGGCGAGCCGCCCGGCAACAAGCTTTTTCGTGAGGAAACCGACCATGGAGCTGACGCTCGACACGGACAAGATGATCGCCCGCAAGGCGGATGGCATTGGCTGGGTCATCTTCAACAACCCGGCCCGGCGCAACGCCGTCTCGTTGGAGATGTGGCAGGGCGTGCAGCAGATCATGGCCGACTATGCCGCCGACGACGCCGTCCGGGTGGCGGTGCTGGCCGGCGCCGGCGACAGGGCCTTCGTCTCGGGTGCCGACATCTCGGAGTTCGAGGAGAAGCGCAACTCGGCCGAGGCGGAGGAGGCCTACCGCGCGGTTTCGCTCGGTGCCCAGCGGGCGCTCGCGGCGTTCGACAAGCCGCTGCTGGCGATGATCCAGGGCTACTGTGTCGGCGGCGGTGTGGCTGTGGCGCTGAGCGCCGACATCCGCATTGCCGGCGACGACGCCCAGTTCGCGATTCCGGCCGCCCGCCTCGGCTTGGGCTACAACTTTCCCGGCATCCGCACCTTAAGCCAGCTCGTCGGCCCGGCGATGGCAAAGGAGATCTTCTTCACCGCCCGGCGCTACTCCGCCGCCGAGGCGTATGACATGGGCCTGGTCAACCGGGTGGTGCCGGTGGCCGAGCTGGAGGACACGGTGCGCGAGTACGCCGGCATGATCGCCGCCAATGCCCCGCTGACCATCCGCGCAGCCAAGGCAGCGGTGCGCGAGGTGTTGAAAGATTCAGCCGAGCGCGACATCGACGCGGTCGAGGCCATGGTCAAGGCTTGCTTCGACAGCGACGACTACGCCGAGGGCCGCCGCGCCTTCATGGAGAAGCGCAAGCCGCAGTTCACCGGGCGGTAGCTGCAGGCTCGTCGCCCGGCAGGGCCGCCGGTACCGCCAGAGAGCGGCCTGACATAAACTCGCTGCGGTTTTGCGGACGGCTGCCGCGCCCCCGAGGATGGGAAGGTGTTCGACCGACCACCCAGAGAGCCCGAATGGCTGTCCTGGCTGTTTGTCGTCGCGTGGTCGGCGGCGATCTACGCGACCATTCCCTTCACCCGCCTGCTCACCAACTACGTGGGCGATGTGTGGGGCCGCGACGCCTTCACCTATGGCGTGATCGCCGTCATCGTCCTGGCAGCACTGCTTGCGCTGGTTGGCCTGCTGCGGCGGCCACGGACCTCTCCCGGCGGACTGCTCTGGCTGCTTGCGATCGCGGCGGTGATGATCGGTCTGACCTTATGGCTTGGCGGCACCAGCCCGGAGGAGGCGCTGCACTTCGTGCAGTACGGGCCGCTGGGGTTGCTGCTGTTCCGCGCCTATGTCCACCGCATCCGCGATGCCGGCATCTATGCCGCTGTGGCCATCACCGGCGGCATCGTCGGCACCGTCGACGAGGTGATCCAGTGGGCGACGCCGGCGCGCCACTTTGGCCTGCATGATGTCGGGCTGAACTTTGTCGCCGTGCTCCTGGTGCAGGTCGCGGTCGCCGCTGGCGTCCGCCCCGCCATCGTCTCCGGCTGGCCGGATGGCGCCGGACTGCGCCGGCTGTGCTATCTCGGTGCCCTCGCAGTCGCCCTGCTCGGTCTGTGTCTGCAGAACACGCCCGACCGGGTCGCCTGGTACACGGCGCGCGTGCCGCTCGTCGGCACCGTTTTCGCGGGCGCCAACGACATGATCGAGTATGGCTATCGCCACGAAGACCCCGAGTTCGGCTTCTTCCGTTCGCGGTTGACGACGGACGCGCTGCTGCGGACTGACAGCTCACGGGCGGCCGACGTCGCCGCGGTGCTCGACCGCTATCAGGGGCGAGAGGCATATGCCGACTTCCTCGACGCCCATCCGGCGTGGCGCGATGCTTTCCTGCATGAGGCCAGGGTTCATCTGTTTCGCCGCGACGCCTATCTGCGCTATGCGGAGGAGGCGGAGGACGCGACCAGCCGGGACGAGCGACTGGTCGTGGCGTATTGGGAGAACCGGATCCTCGAGAAGTACTTCGGCACCGTGCTGGCGGCGTCGGCCTATCTGTGGCCGGCCGAGGTACGGGCGGACGCAGGTCGGGCGGCGGCAGTCGGCGGCCGCTACGACAGTGCCGTGAGCCGAGCGCTGATCACCCGCACCAACCGGCGGCAGATGTTCTGGCTGAGTGTTGGCCTGTGCCTCGGTCTCGTCGTGCTCGGTTTCGCGCTCGGCCGGCGCGTGCGACGATAGCCGGCGATGCGCGGGTCAGGACGACGGCGCCGCGGCGGCGCCGGCCCCGTCGGCTGAGAGCGGAGACGGACCATGGCCTGGTCGACCAGCCGGCGGCGTTTCCTGCAGGGGCTTGCGGCCACCGGCGCGCTGCTCACAGGTTCGCCGGTGCTGGGGCGCAGCAGCTGGACGATCCACGGCGCGCCCCGCGGCAGCCTACGCCTCGTGTTCTATACCGACGTCCATGCCGATCCCGCCGACGGCATCCCGGCCGCCCTGGCGCGGGCGGCGGCGGCGATCAATGCGCAGCAGGCCGATCTGGTGCTTGGCGGCGGCGACCTGATCAGGGGCGGTTTCGGGGCGACGCCGGCACAGGTGGCGCCGCACTGGGACACCTACATGACCCTGCATGCGGCCATCGCCGGCGAGCATCATGCCGTAGTCGGCAACCACGACCTGGTTGGCGTCGCACCGCAGGACGGTTCGCCGCCGGCCGAAGACCCGCGCCGGATCTACAAGCGCCGGCTCGGCGTCGACCGCACCTACTGGTCCGTCGATGCCCTCGGCTATCGCTTCCTGCTGTTGGATTCCATGCACGTTTCGGGGGACGACTACGGTTACCACGGCTGGGTATCACCGGCCCAACTGGCATGGATCAAGGAGCAGCTCGCCGGTCTGCCGTTGGAAACCCCGCTGGTGCTGGTCCTGCACATGCCCTTGCTCACCGCCTTCTACGGCGCGACCGAGGGCGCGACGGCCCAGGCGCCGCCCAACCGTGCCGTGGTCAACAGCGTCGAGGTGCTGGAGCTGTTCGCCGGGCGCAACCTGGTGCTGGTGCTACAGGGCCATCTGCATGTCACTGAACTGGTGCGCTGGCGTGGCACCAGCTTCATCACCGGCGGCGCCATCAGCGGTGGTTGGTGGCGGGGGCCGTATCATGGCACCGCGCCCGGCTTCAACGTCCTCACGCTGGCGCCCGACCGCATCGCCTGGGACTACGTGGGCTACGACTGGGACGGGCGCGGTTCGCAGCGGCCGTGAGTCACGGCGATGGCGGCGGCGGCGCCGTTGCCTCGAGCGCTGACATCCGCATCGATGCCGCCGCGCACTCACAGAGAAATGCGAGCCGCCGTTCACCGGCCGCTTAGAATTCCACCACCAGGCCGTCCTCGGCGCTTTCGTAGGCGAGGCCGCCACGCTGCGCCAGCATGTCGTCGCTCATGTGGGTGAGGATCAGCCGCTTGGCACCGATCGCCGGCAGGTGTGCCTCCAGCGTCGCCAGGTCCAGGTGCAGCGGCACCTGCTTGTCGCGGAAGTAGGCCTCGGCGATGAACAGATCGGCGCCATGGGCGGCATCGATGATGGCATCCGTCCACTGGGTGTCGCCGGTGTAGGCGATGACGCGGTCCTCGACGGCAACACGCAGGGCGAAGAACGGCCCGCCCGGGTTGCCGTGGTCGACCAGGTGCGGGGTCACTGTCAGTTCGCCGATCTCGGTCGGCTCGCCGTCGCGCAGTTCCAGCAGCGTCAGCTCGAAACGCTGGCGGGTGGCGGACGAGCCGGGGAAGGCGGTCTCCATCGCCCGCACGTACCAGTCCTTGAGGCCGTGTGGCCCGGCGACGATGAGCGGCGCAGTGCGTTTGGCGAAGAACTGCGCGTTCAGCATGAAGAACGGCAGGCCGCCGAAATGATCGGCATGGAAGTGCGTAAACAGGATCGCCTGAATCTCGTTCTGGGCGATGGCGAGCCGGTTCATGGCGATCAGCGAAGAGGCGCCGCAGTCGATCAGGAAGTTTGCCTTCGCCCCGGTGACGTGGAAGCAGGTGTTGAAGCGACCACCGCTGCCGAAGGCGTCGCCGCAGCCGACGAACTGGAGTTGCATCCCGGCGCTCCCAACGTTCGGTCTTCGACAAAGCTATCGCGAGGCTAAATGCTTTCAATTACGTGATGGGTCAAGCTGGCTTGGCCGTGGCATCGAAGTGACCCACGGCTGTCACTGGACGGTCAGCAAATGTCGTCACACCATGGCAGGCGATGACTGAACAGGCGCAGAAGATCCTCGTCGCGTTCTATTCACGCACGGGCCACACGCGGCAGGTCGCCGAGGCAATTGCGGCCGCGCTCGACGCCGAGCTCGAAGCGATCGAAGACGTCCGCCCGCGCCTCGGCATCATCGGCTGGTGGCGTTCCGGGCGCGACAAGGTGGCGGCTTTCGCGGCGGCCTGCCGTGGCGTCTGACGTGAGATGGTCTCTTGGCACCGGCGGTTACGCGATGCGGCGCATGCGGGCGGGTCTGAGACCCGCCCCTACCAATCGTTTCTGTCCTGTAGGGGCGGGTCGCCTGCGGTCAGCGGGCGTGCTCGGCGCGCCGGTACCGATAGACACCGTTCTTCCGGCTCTCGTCGGTGAACAGTCCGGAGCGGCGGATCGCCCCCGGCACGCCGGCCGTGGTCGGAAACAGCCAAACTGCCAGGGTGCCGTCGGCCTTCAGGACCCGATGCATTTCAGGCAGCAGCCGGTCGAGCGGCAGGGTCGGGAAGGGGACGACGCCGAACAGCAGGACCGTATCGGCCGTTGCCGTGCTCAAGCCGGATTTCAACGCGTCCCGCCGGATCACCTCGACGTTCTGCAGACCTGCGGCGCGGACTTTCTCGCGAACCCTGTCGACGAAGTCGGACAGGGGATCCATGGCGATGAGGTGGCCCGTGTCGCCGATCATGGCGGCGGCCGGCAAGGTGAAGAAGCCCGTGCCGCAGCCCACTTCGAGCACGGTCTGTCCGGGTTCGAGGCCGGCCCCGCGCAGTGTCCTCTCCGGATCGAACAGCCAGGCCCGCAGCCGGCTTTCCATGGACCTGCCGGCCAGCCAGAAGAAGACATTCAGGAACCGCGATCGCCCCAGCCGTTCCGTGTCCATGGCGGTTCCCTGCCGTGACCTAAGCAGTCGGCGGGCGGGTCTGAGACCCGCCCGCAACTGGCGACCGCCTAATGAAACGACCCGCCGAGCAGGTCGCGGGCGATGACCAGCCGCTGGACCTCGTTCGGGCCCTCGCCGATGCGGCGGATCCTGAGCTCGCGGTACCAGCGTTCCAACGGCAGATCCTTGGTCACGCCATAGCCGCCGTGGACCTGCATCGCCCGGTCGACGACGCGGCCGGCGGCCTCGCTGGCGACCAGCTTGGCCATCGCCGCATCGGCGCGGAACGGCTCGCCGCGGTCGGCCTTCTGGGCCGCGGCCAGGGTAAGCCAACGGCCGCTCTGCAGGTCGATCTCGTTGTCGATCAGCATGTTCTGCACCGTCTGCCGGGTGGCCAGGCGGTCGCCGAAGGTCTCGCGCAGGTTGGCGTAGTCGACGGCCATTTCCTGCGCCTGTACGGCGACACCGAGGCAGCCGGCGGCGTAGGGGATGCGCTGGCGGCTGAGGCGGTCGTTGGCGACGCCGAAGCCGCGGTCGACCTCACCCAGCACCGCGTCGGCCGGCACCCACATGTCCTCGAACTGCAGTTCGGTGGCGTAGTGGGCCGCGCGCAGGGTATGCACAATCCGGCGGACGTGGAAGCCGGGGTTGTCGGTGTCGACCAGGAAGCAGGTGATGCCGTTGCGGCCCTTGTCCGGACTGGTGCGGGCGAAGACCAGGGCGAAGTCGGCCTTGTCGGCGCCGGAAATGAAGATCTTGGCGCCGTCGATTCTCCAGCCGTTGCCGTCGCGTACGGCCCGGGTCTGGATCGCCCGTGCCGGATCGCTGCCACCCGAGGGCTCGGTGAGGGCGAAGCAGCCGCGCTTCTCGCCGCGCAGAACGGGATGGAGGTAGCGCTCCTTCTGCTCTTCGCTGGCCTCGTAGAGCTGGGCCAGGCCCATGCCGCCGAAGGTGCCGTAGCAGGGCGCGTAGAGGCCGGCGCGGTGCTGCGCCATCTCGATCGCCAGCAGCACCCGGGTGGTGGTGTCGAGGCCGGGGCCGCCAAACTCGGCCGGCACGTCCCAGCCGTACAGGCCCATGTCACGGACCTTGGCCGTGAGGCGCTCGTGCTCGGCCGCCGGCAGTTCGCTGGCGTCGGGATCGAGGCCGTCTTCCAGCGGGCGGATCTCCTCGCGCACGAAGCGGCGGACCTGGTCGATCAGCAGGCGCTGCTCGTCGTTGGGTCGCAAGTCCATGGGCGTCCTCCTCAGCCCGGGCTCAGCCGGCCCAGGCGCTGCGGCCGGTGGTCGAGGTTCTCGGGCGGCAGCTCGCCGTGGTCGGCGACGTGAGCCATCAGCAGCTCCTGCCAGCGGCTCTGGTACTGCATCGTGATTTCCAGCCGGAACAGGTGCCCCGGCGCGCGCGCCGCGGCCTCGGCCTCGAGCGCGCCGCGCAGGCCGAACAGGCTGCGTCCGCCGGCGAGGTCGATCCGCAGCACCCGACCCTGAGCATCGGCGATCTCGTAGACGCCAAGCTGGGCCGGCAGGCCGGCGACGGCCGCCGCCGTCAACGGTTGCCAGGGGGCGGTCAGACGCACCGCCACGCGTCCGGCCTCAGACGCCGCGGAAGGCGGCGGGCCGGCGTTCCAGCCGGGCGGTGATGCCCTCGCGGGCGTCTGCCGAGCCGCTGACCTCCGCCACCTCGGCATTGATGTCGGCATGCGGCTGGTCGTGCCAGAACGCCATCTGCCGCACCAGGGTGCGTTTCATGATCCGCATCGACAGCGGTGCGTTGGCGGCCAGCCGGTCGATGATCCGACCGGCCTCGGTTTCGAGTGCGTCGGGCGGCGCCACCCGGGCGATGATACCGAGTTCGTGCATGCGGGCCGCCGGCAGCGGGTCGCCGAGCAGCAGGATCTCGCGCGCTGCCACCGGGCCGGCGACCTCGATCAGCTTCTTGGCCAGGAACCATGTCGGGGCGAGGCCGATCTGCGCCAGCGACATGCCGAAGTTGGCTTCCGTGCTGGCGACGACGAAGTCGCAGTGCAGGGCGAGCTCGTTGCCGCCGGCGATGGCATGGCCGTGCACCATCGCGACGACCGGCAGCGGGAAGCCTTCGACGGCACGCAAGGTGTCCTCGATGCTGGTCGGTTGACCGAGGGATTCGCGACGCTGGCCCAGGTCCATGCCGGAGCAGAAGGCCGGACCGTTGGCGCGCAGCACGGCAACCCGCTCGTCCGCGCCCGGTTCCGCCGGGAAGGCCGCGATCAGCCCGGCCAGCATTTCGTCGTCGAGCGCGTTGCGCTTGTCCGGCCGGTTCAGCGTCACCGTGCGTATCGGACCGTCGACCGCCACCAGCACCTTGTCCATTGCCCGGCCTCCCGTTTCCTCCCGTTATCGCCCGACTATAGCAGGGCGCCTGCTTGCGCCGGCAGCGGCAAACGCGGGAAAATGCGCCGGCCGCGGCAACGACGGCGGCGACAACGAGAACACAACGCGACGAACGGAGGAACGGATGAGCGGACGCCTGGCAGGCAAGGTTGCGGTTGTCACCGGCGGGGCCAGCGGCATGGGGCAGGCGAGCGTGCTGCGCTTCCTGGCCGAGGGCGCCAAGGTCGTGGTCAGCGACCTGAACGAGGCCTCGATCGATGCGACCATGGGCCTGATCGCCGAGCAAGGCCATGCCGGCGATGCCGCCGCGATCCGCACCGACGTGGCGCAAGAGGCCGATGTCGAAGCCGCCGTGGGTTTGGCCGTCGAGCGCTTCGGCGGTCTCAATGTCATGTTCAACAACGCCGGCGTCGGCGGCGCTTTCGGCCCGGTGACCGAACTCGCGGTCGAGGACTGGGACTACACCTTTGCGGTGCTGGTCCGCGGCGTGTTCCTGGGCGCCAAGCATGCCACCCGGGCGATGCAGGCCCAGGGTGGCGGCGGTGCCATCATCAACACCGCCTCGATCGCCGGGCTGGGCGGCGGCGCTGGGCCGACTGCCTATTCGGCGGCCAAGGCGGCGGTAGCCAACCTGACCAAGGCGCTGGCGCCGGAATTGGCGCCGGCACGGATCCGGGTCAACGCCATCGCCCCCGGCGCGATCCGTACCCCGCTGCTGCACGGCAACCGGCCCGAACGCACCGAGGCCCGGGCGCAGGCGCGCACGCCCTGGCCGCGCCTGGGCGAGGGCGAGGACATCGCCCAGGCGGCCTTGTACCTGGCCTCGGATGAGGCCGAATTCGTCACCGGGCAGATCCTGGTGGTCGACGGCGGCGCCCTGGCCATGGGCCCGGACTTCTGGGGCCATGACGCCGACAGCCCGTTCCTGCGAAAGGCGGGGGTGAACCGCGGCAACACCGGCGCGCCGCCGACGGTGCGCGAGTTCGCCACGCCGGGCGACTAGGGAGGCAGGCATGGACTATCGAAAGATCGCGGTCGAACCGCTGAGCCCCGTGATCGGCGCGGAGATCGCCGGCGTCGACCTGGCCCGGCCGCTCGACGACGAGACCTTCGCCGAGATCCACGACGCGTTGCTGCGTCACGTGGTGATCTTCTTCCGCGACCAGGAGATCACGCTGGATCAGCACAAGGACTTCGGCCGCCGCTTCGGCAGCCTGCATGTGCACCCGGCCGCACCCAAGCCCGAGGGCCATCCCGAGATCCTGGTGGTGCACGCCGACGAGAACTCCAAGCATGTCGCCGGGCACGGCTGGCACTCCGACGTCTCCTGCGACGAGGAACCGCCGATGGGCTCGATCCTGCGGTTGACCCAGGTGCCCGAGGGCGGCGGCGGCGATACCATGTTCGCCAACATGTATGCCGCTTACGAGGCGCTGTCGGAGCGGATGAAGGGCTATCTCGATGGCATGCAGGCGGTGCATTCCTCCGAGCACGTCTATCGCGGCCGCTATGGCCTGAAGCAGGATCTCCGCGACAACGCCTATCCGGAGAACGTGCATCCCGTGGTCCGCACCCACCCGGAGACGGGACGCAAGGCGCTCTACGTCAACGCCGGCTTTACCACCCGCCTACTGGACGTGCCGAAGGCGGAGAGCAACGGCGTGCTCGACTTCCTGTTCCGCCACGTCAACACGCCGGAATTCCACTGCCGCTTCCGCTGGCGGGCGAACTCGATCGCCTTCTGGGACAACCGCTGCGCCCAACACCACGCCTTGTGGGACTACTACCCGCAGGTGCGGCACGGCTACCGCGTCACCATCGAGGGTGACAAGCCGTTCTAGACGCGGGCGGCGGGCGGGTCCGAGACCCGCCCTTTTCAACCGTCGTCGAAGCCGAGGAAGCTGGTGAATTCGTCGACCGGCAGCTTGTCGACGCGCAAGCTGTTCTCCGGCGCGTCGGGATCCTCGTAGCCGAGGGCGATGCCGCAGGCCAGAAGCTCGCTGTCGGCCATCGGCAGGCGACGGCGGATGACGTCGTGGAACCAGGTGAAGGCGGCCTGGCCGCAGGTGTGCAGGCCCTCGCCGCGGGCGCCGATCAGGATGTTCTCAATGAACATGCCGATGTCCATGTAGGTGCCGGTGGCCAGGCGCCGGTCGAAGCTGACGAACAAGCCCACAGGCGCGTCGAAGAAGATGTAGTTGCGGTTCATCTGCGCCTGCCGCGCCGCCTTGTCCTCGCGGGCGATGCCGAGCACGCCGTAGAGGCCGAAGCCGGTGGCCCGGCGGCGGCCGATATAGGGCTCGAACCACTCGGTCGGGTAGTAGTCGAACTCGGGCTGGTGCTGCTCCGGCGGATCTTCGGCGATGGCCTTGAGAATGTCGTCCGAGATTGCCTGCTTGACCGCGCCGGCGACGGCATAGACCCGCCAGGGCTGAATGTTGTGACCGCTGGGGGCCATGCCGGCGCCCTCGAGGATGCGGCGCAGGCTCGCCATCGGCACCTCGGTGGGCAGGAACTTGCGCACCGAGCGTCGGCTCATGATCGCGTCATGGACATTCATTGAGGCCTCCCTTCACTGACATTCGTTGTTGTTGTCGCCGCTGTCGCCGGTGGGTGCAACGCCAGGCCGGCCAGAATCACCTCGCTGGCCCGCCACAACCGCTCCTGGTCGTCGACGACGCGGCTTTCCGGCGAGCTCTCGACGTTCTGCGACTTCTCGAAGTACTCGCCGGAGATGCCGGCGACGCGATCGCTGGTGGCGAGGTAGACGGCGGTGCTGGCGCCCTGGCGCGGCGGGATGCCGCTGATCAGCTGGGCCAGACGCAGGCCGAGCCCGGCCAGGCTCCGGTTGTCGTGGCCGAAGCCGCTGCGCACGAAGCCCGGGTGAAAGGCGTTGACGTTGATGCCGTTGACGTCGAGCCGGCGAGCCAGGGCGTAGGTGAACATCAGGTTCATCAGCTTGGAGCGGCGATAGGCGAGCCAGCCATCGTAGTGGCGCAGGCCCTGCAGGTCGTCGAAGTCGATGGCGACGCCACGGTGCACGCCGGAGGAGACGTTGACCACCCGCGCCGCCGGCGCCGCCTTGAGCAGGTCGAGCAGTTCGGCCGTCAGCAGGAAATAGGCCAGGTGGTTGAGGGCGAAGGTGTACTCCAGGCCGTCGGCGCTCTCGAAGCGGCGCATGAACAGACCGCCGGCGTTGTTGACCAGGACGTCGAGCTGAGCGTAGTCGGCGGCGACGCGGCCGGCCAGCGCGCGCACGTCGGCCATCGCCGACAGATCGGCCTGGACGAAGGCGACCCGGTCGTGGCCGGCGGCCCGGCGGACCGCCGCGACGCTGCGTGCGCCCTTGCGGGCATTGCGGCCGACCAGGATCAGCTCCGCGCCCTGCTCGGCCAGGATACACGCCGTGGCCAGGCCGACGCCGCCGGTGGCGCCGGTCACCAGGCAGGTCTTGGCCGACAGGTCCGTCATGGCGCCATCCTATCGTGCTGCGGACGACCGCCAAGCGGGCATGACCGCGCCGTCCGTCAGCGACCGTCGGGCCGGGTCCGCCGGATCACCATGCCCTGTCCGGTCGGCAGCTCCAGCACCCGGTGGTCGTGGTCGCGCCACCATGCGTCCAGGGTTTCGCAGAGCTGGCGATGCTCGATGCGGCCGTAGTCGTCCATCAGCACGATGCCGCCATCGACCACGCGCGGGCCGAGCAGCTCGATCGCCGCGCGCTCGGCCTTGGCGGCATTGAGGTCGAGGTGCAGGAAGGCGATCTGCTCGGGCATGCCCTCGGCAAGTACCTCCGGCACGATGCCCTTGATGACATGGACGTTGTCATAGGCGGCAAAGCGGCGCAGCACCTGCTCGTAGGTTCCGTTCCAGTCATAGAACGGATTGATGTTGTCGCGTTCATCCGGGTCCGACCAGGCCTCTGCCAGGCCGGCAAAGCTGTCGACCAGGTAGAGCTGCTTGCTGCTGCCGGCAAACTCCAGGTAATCGACCAGAACGCCGGAATAGAAGCCCTTGTAGACGCCGAGCTCGACGAAGTCGCCGGGCACATCCAGGGCCGAGCGGCCGGTCCAGCAATAGGTGTGCAGGCGCCAGAACTTTGCGGTGTCGTCGGCGCTCTGGGCGTTGTCCTCGAACGCCTGGCGGAACGGCTCGTCGTGCACGAAGCTGATGTTGCGGCCGAGCGCCAGCAGGTTGTCGGAGATGTAGCTCGACAAGTCGGCCTCGCGGAAGATCTCCTGGATCTCCACCGCCAGCTCGTAGAGCCGCTTGATCTTGGCCTCGTCGTGTGGCCCGTAAAGCGCCATGACTGTCTCTGGGCGGTCTGCTGCGGTCGTGTGGTTGCCGACGAGTGTCGCGCGGAAGGGTTAAGCCGGATTGCGGGCCCCGGTCGCCGCGTCAGGCGGCGTCGGCCATATCGGCGGTGGCGCCGCGGTACAGCGTCTTGCCGCTGTCGCGATCGACACCGGTGAGCACGACGTCATAGCCCCACAGCCGGCGCAGGTGCTTCATCACCTCCTCGCGTGGCAGCTGCGACAGCCCGACGCCCTTGCGGACGACATGCTCCAGGTGCAGCACCCGGTCGCCGCGCAGGTCCACGTCGACCACCTGCAGGTCGGGATCGATCACCGCCGAGTCGTAGTTCTGGGCCAGCGTCTGCCGGACCTGGCGGTAGCCCTGTTCGTTGTGGATGGCGGCAATGGTGACATGGCTGTCCTCGGCATCGTCGGCGAAGGAGAACAGCTTCATCTTCCGCATCAGGGCCGGACTCAGGTACTGCTGGATGAAGGACTCGTCGCGGTAGTTGGCCCAAGCCTCCTTCAGCGCGCTGCGCCAATCGCCGCAGCCGGCCAGCTCCGGGAACCAGTCGCGGTCCTCGTCGGTCGGCTCGGTGCAGATCCGCTGCACGTCCTGCATCATGGCGAAGCCCAGGGCGTAGGGATTGAGGCTGCGATAGCGCGGGTCGTCGAACTCAGGCTGGAAAACCACGTTCGAATGGCTGTGCAGGACCTCAAGCAGCGCGCCTTCGTTGATCCGGCCCTGGTCGTACAGCGCGTTCATGATGTAGTGGTGGACGAAGGTGGCGCAGCCCTCGTTCATCACCTTGGTCTGGCGTTGCGGATAGAAGTACTGGGCGACGTTGCGCACCACGGTCAGCAGCTCGCGCTGCCAGTCCTCGAGCACCGGGCTGTTGATCTCGATGAAGTAGAGCAGGTTCTCTTCCGGCAGCGCCAGGCGCCGGCGCCGCTCGGCCCGGGCCTCTTCCTCTTCGTCGCTCTCGTTCTCGTCGGCCTGCACCGGCACGGTGCGCCAGAGGTCGTTGAAGCTGCGTTCCTCGTGCTCCATCAACCGGCGCCGGCGCTCGGCCTTCTCCTTGGCCGTCGGCTCGGGCGGCCGGCGATAGCGGAACACGCCCTGGTCCATCAGCGCGTGCGCCGCATCGAGGATCTCCTCGGCCGCAGGCGTGCCATAGCGCTCTTCGCAGCGGGCGACCGTCTGCTTGGCATACTGCATGTAGTCGAGCACGCCGTCGGCGTCGGTCCACTGCCGGAACAGGTAGTTGTTCTTGAAGAAGTGATTGTGGCCGAAGGCCGCGTGCGCCATCACCAGCGCCTGCAGCGGCATGGTGTTCTCTTCGAGGTTGTAACTGATGCAGGGGTTGGAGTTGATGACGATCTCGTAGGCCAGGCCGGTGAAGCCGCGCCGGTAGAGCTTCTCCTCGCGGGCGAAGCGCTTGCCAAAGGACCAGTGCTGGTACATCAGCGGCAGGCCGAACGAGGCATAGGCGTCGAGCATCTGCTCGGCGGAGATGATCTCGACCTGGTTGGGATAGACGTCGAGGCCCAGGTCCTCCAACGCCACCTCTTCGATGGCGTCATAGGTGCGGGCCATGGATTCGAAGGTCCAGTCGGCGCCTTCGAACAGAAGCTTACTGCACGCCTTCTTGGCCATGCCGTGATCTCTACGCTTCGCTGGGTTGCTTCTCGAACAGCTCCCGGAAGACCGGGTAGATGTCGGCCGGGCGGGCGATCCGCTTCATGGCGAAGTTGCGCCAGTCCGACTTCACCTCCTTGTAGGCCCGCCACAGCTGAGCGCCCATGTCCGGGTTGCCGAACAGCTCGTATTCCCGCTCGTCGAGGATCTCGACATAGGCGTAGTACTGGCACAGCGGCATCACCGCCTCGCTGAGCAGGCGCACGCAGGTCTCGCTGTCGCCCGAGAAGTTCTCGCCGTCTGAGGCCTGGGCGGCGTAGATGTTCCAGCTGTCCGCCGGATAGCGCGCCTTCTGCACTTCCAGCATCTTGGTCAGGGCGCTGGAAACCACGGTGCCGCCGGTCTGGCGGTTGTAGAAGAAGGTGTCCTCGTCGACTTCCTGGGCCTCGTGGGTGTGGCGGATGAAGACCACGTCGATTTGCTCGTAGCGCCGCTTGAGGAACAGGTGCAGCAGGACGAAGAACCGCTTGGCTAGGTCCTTCTCGCGCTCGCCCATGGAACCGGAGACGTCCATCAGGCAGAACATCACCGCCCGGGTATTCGGGACCTGCACCGGCTCGCGCTGGCGGTAGCGGACGTCGACGGGATCGATATAGGCGACGATCTTCTGGCGCCGGGTCAGGATGTCGAGCTCTTCCTGCAGGGCGCGCAGCGCCTTCGGCGCCTGTTCCTCCAGGTCGGCCCCGGCGCGCTGCTCCTCGATCTGCCGCTCCAGCTTCTCGATCACGGTGCTGTCAGGTCGCTTGAGGGCGATCCGCCGGCCCAGGCTGTTGCGCATGGTGCGGGCGACGTCGAGGTTGGCCGGGTTGCCGGTCCGGGCGAAGCCGGCGCGGCGGAGACTGGTCGAGGTCAGCTCCTTCAGGTCGGTCTTGATCAGGTCCGGCAGCGCCAGGTCCTCGAAGAACAGATCGAGGAACTCTTCGCGCGACAGGGTGAAGACGAACTCGTCCTCGCCGTCGCCGTCGTCGGCGCCTTCCTTGCCGGCACCACCCTCGCCCTGCTTGGGCTTGGGCAGGCGGTCGCCGGGCATGAACTCCTTGTTGCCCGGCAGCACCCGTTCACGCACCCCTTCCTCGCCACTGTGCACGAAGCGCGGCTCGCCGATGCCCTTGCTGGGGATCGCCAGGTCGCCGCCGCTGGCTATGTCGGTCAGCTTGCGGTCCTTGATCGACTGGTTGACCACCTGCTTGATCTGCTCACGCGCCCGGCGCAGGAAGCGCTGGCGGTTGCCAAGGCTCTTGTCCTTGGGATTCAGCCGGCGGTCGATGAAGTGATGCATGACCTCTCCCAGACCCGGCCTAGCCGGCCTTGTTTACGCGCATGTACCACTCGACCAGCCGGCGGACCTGACGCTGGCTGTAGCCGCGCGCGGTCATGCGGTTGACGAACTCGTTGTGCTTGCGATCGGTTTCGCTGTCCTTCTTGCTGCCGAAGCTGATCACCGGCAACAGGTCCTCGACCTGCCCGAACATCCGCTTCTCGATCACTTCACGCAGCTTCTCATAGGCCGTCCAGCGCGGGTTCTTGCCGTCGTTGGCGGCCCGGTGACGCAGCGCGAACTTGACCACTTCGTTGCGGAAGTCCTTAGGGTTGGCGATGCCGGCGGGCTTCTCGATCTTGCTCAGCTCGGTGTCCAGCACCTCGCGGTTGAAGATCTGTCCGGTGTCGGGATCCTTGTAGTCCTGATCCTCGATCCAGGCGTCGGCATAGGCGATGTAACGGTCGAACAGGTTCTGCCCGTAGTCGGTGTAGGATTCCAGATAGGCCTTCTGGATCTCGTTGCCGATGAACTCCGCATAGCGTGGCGCCAGCTCGGCCTTGATGAACTCCAGATAGCGTTTCTCGGTGTCTTCCGGGTGCTGCTCGCGCTTCAGCGCCTGCTCGAGCACGTACATCAGGTGCACCGGGTCGGCGGCGACCTCTTCGTTGTCGTAGTTGAAGGTCTCCGACAGCACCTTGAAGGCGAAGCGGGTGGAGACGCCGTTCATCCCCTCGTCGACCCCGGCAGCGTCGCGGTACTCCTGCATCGACTTGGCCTTGGGGTCGCTTTCCTTGACGTTGTCGCCGTCGTAGACCCGCAGCTTGGAGAACAGGTTCGAGTTCTCGTGCTCCTTCAGCCGGGTCAGCACACAGAAGCGGCTGAGGATATTGAGGGTCTCGGGGGCGCAACGGGCATCGCCCAGCTCGCTGTTGTGCAGCAGCTTCTCGTAGATCATCGCCTCGTCGCTGCCGCGCAGGCAGTAGGGCACCTTGACCACGCAGATGCGGTCGAGAAAGGCCTCATTGTTCTTGTTGTTCTTGAACTGCTGCCATTCCGCCTCGTTGGAATGGGCCAGCACGGTGCCCTGGAACGGGAAGGCGCCGAGGTTCTCGGTGCCGACGTAGTTGCCCTCCTGGGTCGCGGTCAGCAGCGGATGCAGCACCTTGATCGGCGCCTTGAACATCTCGACGAATTCCAGCAGGCCCTGGGTGGTGCGATTGAGGCCGCCGGAATAGCTGTAGGCGTCAGGGTCATGCTGGCTGTAGTGCTCGAGCTGGCGGATGTCGAGCTTGCCGACCAGGGCCGAGATGTCCTGGTTGTTCTCGTCGCCCGGCTCGGTCTTGGCGATGGCGATCTGCCGCAGCTTGGACGGCATCAGCTTGACCACGTTGAAGCGGGAGATGTCGCCTTCGAGCTCGTCCAGCCGCTTCACCGCCCAGGGCGACATCAGGCCATGCAGGCGGCGCCGGGCAATGCCGTACTTCTCTTCCAGCAGCGGACCGAAGCGTTCCGGCTCGAACAGACCCAGCGGCGACTCGAACACCGGGCTAATCTCGTCCCCGGCCTTGAGGACGTAGATCGGGTACTCCTCCATCAGCCGCTTCAGGCGCTCGGCCAGGCTGGACTTGCCGCCGCCGACGGGGCCCAGCAGGTAGAGGATCTGCTTGCGCTCTTCCAGGCCCTGCGCCGCATAGCGGAAATAGCCGACGATGCGCTCGATCGTCTGCTCCATGCCGTAGAAGTCGGCAAAGGTGGGATAGCGCTTGATGGTGCGGTTGAGGAAGATCCGGCCGAGCCGGGGATCCTGCGAGGTGTCGACCACTTCCGCTTCGCCGATCGCCGCGACCATGCGTTCGGCCGCGGTGGCGTACATCATCGGATCGTCGCGGCAGGCCTGCAGGTAGTCCTGCAGGCTGACTTCTTCGGCCGACTGCTTCTGATAGGTTTCCGAGAAGGCCTGGAAGACGTTCATTTCCGCCTCCACGTGCTGTCGCTGGACAACGGAGTGCTGCGAACGGCGGTCGCGTCAGGCATCGGAGCTATCCCTCGCTACAGGTTACAGTTACGTCTCGTCTCGTCTCCTCTTCCTCCCGGTCGGCCCGACTTCAGGTCAATTTTTTGTACGCCGTGATTCGATGTTCGAATGATACAACGAATTTACATAACGCTATGTTGCGACCAGAATGGTTAACAAAGATTTCATGACGATCACTTTCTGCCTACTCTAGGTCGAGTCCTTGATGGATGTTTCGACCGCAATCCCCTAACACATGATGTTGGTTGAACAATGTGGCCGGACAAGGGCGACGCCGGTTCGGTCACGACGACGTGTTGGCCACGCCACAGATGCCGCGCGTGCTGTCGGACGGCCCGACCGGTGCGACATTCTGCCGCAATGACGGCTATTCCGGGCGCTCCCCCTTAAGCAGGATGCGATGCATCACACGTCGTGCGTCGCCATAGTCGGCGTTGGCCTTGTGCATGGTGCAGCGGTTGTCCCAGATCACCACGTCACGCGGCTGCCAGCGGTGGCGGTAGACGAATTGCGGCTGGGTGCAGAACGCCAGCAGCTCGTCGAGCAGGCGATCGCCGTCGGTCTCGGGCAGACCGACGACGCGCTCGATGCGGTTGGGATTGAGGTAGACGGCCTGGCGTCCGGTCCCCGGATGCCGGCGTACGAGGGGATGTTCGACCGGCGGACTCTCGGCCGCCTCGTCGGCGCTGCGCTTGGGTACGTGCGCGCGGTTGCGGCGGCTGCGATAGGTGTGCAGTGCGACGCGATCGGCGATGCGCCGCCGCAGGTCGTCGGGGAGTTGCGCGTACGCGGCGGTCATGTCGGCGAACTCGGTATCGCCGCCGCTGTCGGGAATGATGGCGGCGTACAGCAGCGTCGCGGCACAGGGCACCGCCATGTAGGAATCGTCGGTGTGCCAGTGGCTGCCGGCGATGACGCGCTGGCCGGTCCCGCGCACGTCACGGTCGTCGCTGGAGACGAACGAAATCTCGGGCACCTCGGGATGCCGCCGGTCGCGCAGCAACTGGATCTGCGGTTCGCCAAAAGCGCGGGCCAGGGCCAGGAACCGGAACGGCTCGATGCCGTCGGTGCGCAGGCAAAGCACAGGATGGGCGAGGAAGGCCGTACGCAACGCCGTGGCCTGCTCGTCCACCGACGCCTCGTCGACGGGCGCGCCGAGATATTCCGCGGCGAAGCCACTGGCTGTCAGGGGCCGGATCTCGCCTCGCATGCTCTGCTCCTCCGTCCGGTTCGACGTCATTGCCGAAACACGGGGACCCATGATGCCACAGCGGTCGGGGGCGCGACGAGCCCGGCGCCCGTGCGGACGGGGATGACACGTCGGTTGATCCTGGTCAGGGCGACGGCACGCGGCAGTGCCGACAATGACGCGTTGACGCCTGCAACGACGTGACGGGAGGGTGATGGATGTACGGCAATATCGTCGTCGCCGCGGACGGCTCCGCGCACGCCGCCAGGGCCGTCGATCTGGCGGCGCGGCTGGCCCATGGCGATGCCGCGCGGCTGGTCGTCGTGCACGTGGTCGAAGCCGGCACCCTGGACGACGACATGCGCCACTTGGCCGAAGCCGAGCATCTGAGCGCAACGCGACCGGGTAGCGACCTCATGCTGTCGGGGGTGCCGGAATGGATGCATGAGGCGGTCCGCGTGGTGCAGAACACCGGCGAGGACCAGCAGGTGCTGGCCCGGCTTGGCGAAATGGTGCTCGAGCGCGCCGTCGCCGCGGCTCGTCGGGCCGGCGCCGAGCGGGTCGAGCAGGCGCTTGAGCACGGCGCACCGGCACGCGCCATCATTGAGGTGGTGCGGCGCGAGAAGGCCGATCTGCTGGTGATGGGCTCGCGCGGCCTGTCGGATCTGAAGGGCCTGGTGTTCGGCAGCGTCTCGCATCGCCTGGCGCACTTGGCACCGTGCACCTGCATCACCGTCTCCGACCCCGCCGGCGACGCCCACGGCGTCAGGTGAACACCGCTTCTTAACCATGGCCGCCGATGCTCCGCGACCCGAAAGGGACCATCGCGGAGGAGACGGCAATGCCGGAAAGGCTGCTTCTGGCGGTGTCGAACAGATGGCCGGCAGCGCGCCGGCGGATCTTCAACTGGCTGTTCGACGCCCTGGCCACGCTGACGCCGGAACTGAAGGCCTGGACCTTCATGAACTATGGCTACGCCACGCTCGACGAGGACGTGGGCGCGCTGCGTCTCGAGGCAGGCGACGAACCGGAGCGCTATTGCCTGCAGCTCTATCACCACGCGACGACCGCGGTCGACCTGGGCGGTCGCGACGTCGTCGAGGTCAGTTGCGGGCGCGGCGGTGGTGCCTCCTACCTCGCCCGCTACCGCAAGCCCCGGAGCATCACCGGCATCGATTTCTCGAAGAAGCAGATCGAGTTCTGCCGCCGGGTCCATGCCCACCGGCAGCTGAGGTTCCTGCGCGGTGAGGCGGAGGCCGTCCCGCTGCCGGACGAGAGCGCCGACGTCATCGTCAACATCGAGGCCTCCTGCCTCTACGCGGACGTCGGCAAGTTCTTCCGCGAGGCCGAGCGGCTGCTCCGGCCTGGTGGCGACTTCGTCTATGCCGACTTCCACCTGGCCCGCGACGTCGACGACACGCTGGCCAAGCTGAGACAAACCGGGCTGCGCATACGACGGCAGGAGGACATTACGCCCAATGTGGCGCGCGCCCTCGAGGCGGACCACCAGCGGCGGATCGAGGCCGTGCGTGCACACGCGCCGTTCTTCCTGCGCGGCCTGCTGAACGCTTTCGCCGGCACCCGGGGGACGATCGTGCCGAACAGCCTGGCCAGCGGCCGCATGGTCTATCTCTGCTTCGTCCTGTCGAAACCGGCGCCGACGCCGGCGGTAGCGCTCGCCTGAGCCGTCAGGCGCCGTCGTTCCAGCCGGCCAGGTTGCGCAGGCCGTCTTGGACGAAGGGGCTCCGGCGCATGGCGGCGATCAGGCCATCGCGGACCAGAGAGCCCGGAAATCGTTCCGGCCGTTTCAGTTGCATGAGCAGGACCACGCGCGCCTCATCGGTGTCGTTCCAGACCTCGTGCGGGTACATGTCGTCGAAGACGATGGCCCGGCCTTCCTGCCAGGCGAGGTCCTGCTGGCCCACTTGCATGTGGCAGGCGGTCCGGTCGCGCGGCACCCGCAAGCCGAGATGGGCGGTCAGGATCGCCTTGGTCGGCCCGGTGTGCCGCGGGATGTGGGCGCCGGGCTCGAGCACGGAGAAGAAGGCGCTCAACAGACCGGGAACGTTGTCGAGCAGGTCGGCCGTTCGTGGGCAGCGCCGGCAGTTCCGGTCCCAGCGCAGGCCGTAGCCCCAGAGGAAGAAAGACCGCCAGCGTTCGTCGATGGCGATCTGTTCGTGATCGGGCGAGATCGCCCGGACCGGCGGCACCGCGCGGAGGTCGCGCAGCACGGCGTCGGCCTCGGCGCGAATGAGCTGCCAGTTGTCTTCGAGGTCAGCCAGCCACGGGAACTGCTCGTTGGCGTGGACGGCCCGTTCCTCCAAGGCCGAAAAGCGGGTCAGGGCGCGGTCGATCACGGGCAACAGTCGCAGACCGGTCCAAATCAGCGCCGCGCGCGTGCGCTCATGCTTGGCGATGGGCAATGCGTTCCCCCGGGCGCTGGTCCGTGAGTTGTTTGGGGACTACTCAAGTGAACGCAAACAATAGTGCGGACGAATCCCGATAGACTGAAATCATGGCAAGCTACGCTCAGGACATCGCCGCGCGGTGCATTGTTTAAGTATTCTGCAGCCGTGATCAAGTTTTTTGCTGTTTCTGGATGGGTGGTTCGGCGAAATGAACTGACCACAATTGGATCATGCGTCCGGTGAAGCTGTGCTTGTCAGTGGCGCCAGCTTGCTTGTCAGTGCTGCTGCGCAAGGCTCGGACGACGCTCGATCTTTTTGAACTAAATGATTCGGCCCGCGGCTGGACAACGACACGTGCGCGAATATTTCTGGTGACTTGAGGGCGAATTGTCGCAGGGTCGCCAGCGAATGGCGCATCGTGATACGGTCGAGCAATGGCTCTGGCGGGAGGACGACGCCCCATGAGCGGGCCGCAGGTCGAGCGCAGGCTCGCCGCCATCGTGAGTGCCGACGTCGCCGGCTACAGTCGCCTGATGCAGGCCGACGAAGAGGGTACGCACGCCGCCCTGAAAGCGCATCGGGCGGAAGTGGTTGATCCGGCCATCGACGCCTTCGGCGGCCGCCTGGTGAAGACGACCGGCGATGGCGTGTTGCTCGAGTTCCCCAGCGTGAATGCTGCCGTGCAGTGCGCTGTCGCGGTGCAGCAGGAGATGCAGTACCGCAACGCTGATCTGCCTGAGCGGCAGCGGATGCTGTTCCGCATTGGCATCAATGTCGGCAACGTCATCGTCGACGATGGCGAACTGTTCGGCGATGAGGTGAATGTGGCCGTGCGGCTGCAGGAACTGGCCGAGCCCGGCGGGGCGTGCATCTCGGACGGCGTCCGACGCGAGGTCGAAGACAAGCTCGGGGCCGTGTTCGACGACGCCGGCGCGTACAAGCTGAAGAACATGCGGCGGCCGCTGCGGATCTGGCGCTGGCACGGGGCGGCGGACGCCTCGCAGATCGGGCCGGAAGTGTCAGAGGTGCCGCGGCTGCCGGGCCGGCCGTCGATCGCCGTTCTCGCCTTCGACAACCTGTCGGGAGACGTAGACCAGGAGTATTTCGCCGACGGCATCACGGAAGACATCATCACCGCGCTGTGCCGGTTCCGCTGGTTCTTCGTCATCTCGCGCGATTCCTCATTCAGCTACAAGGGCACCGAGACGGCGGTGAAGCAGATCGCGCGCGAGCTGGGCGTGCGCTATGTCCTGCAGGGCAGCGTGCGCAAGGCCGGCAGCCGGATTCGTATCGGCGCGAAACTGGTCGACGCCTCCACCGGAAGCTACGTCTGGGCCGAGCGCTATGAGCGCCAGCTCGCCGACATGTTCGAGCTGCAGGACGAAATGACGGAGACCATCGTCGCCGCCATCGAGCCGGAGCTGAGCAGCGCCGAGCGTGCCCGGGCCAAGCTGAAACCGCCCGAAAGCCTGGATGCCTGGGATCTCTTCCAGCGCGGCCAATGGCACTATGCCCAGTGGACCAGGGAAGATGCCCGGCAGGCGGAAGGACTGCTGCGCGCCGCCATCGAGCGCGACGCCGGCTTTGCCCCGGCGCATTCGATGCTGGCCCTGGTCCACCTGGTCTACGTGCTGTTCGGCTGGACCGACAGCCCGGGCGACGCAATGGGCGAGGCGTTCCGCTTCGCCCAGCAGGCCGTGGCGCTGGACGACAGGGACCCAATGGCGCATTTCGCGCTGGGCCGGGCCTTTACGCTGAAAGGCGAGCTGGAGACCGCGATCGCCGAGTTGGAACGATCGCTCGAACTCAATCCCAACCATGCGCGCGGCTATCTCGGCCTTGGCCTGGCCCTGCAATGGTTCGGCCGCGCGCGCGACGCGCAGCCGTACTATCGACGGGCCCTGCGCCAGAGCCCACACGACCCGATGCGCTGGACCTTCGAGGGCGCGATCGGCAGCGCCTATTTCCACATCGGCGCCTTCGACGAAGCGATCCGCTGGGTCAAGCAGGCCACGCGCCGGCCCAACTGCGGCTTCCACGCCCATGTCAACCTGGCCGCGTCGCTCGCCGAGGCGGGCCGCCTGGACGAAGCGCGGCAATCACTCCACGTCGCCGCCGACATGCAGCCGGGTCTGTCTATCAGCGCGGTGTCGGCGATGCTGCGCACGATGCACGACGACTATCGCGAGCAGTATCTGTCGGCCCTGCGCAAGGCGGGGCTGGACGAATGAGGGGCGCGTCCGTCGGGTGCTGATGTCCCCGGCCGTCGTCGCGGCGCGCCGTCAGCCGACGCCGGCGACTGTGCCCGCCGTTTGCGCAGCCTGAGCTGATAGTGCAGCTGTTCCGCCGCCAGGCCGTGCAGCATCAGCCTGAAGCCGGCGTTCAGGGTGATTCCCGGGATCAGCGGATGACCGTTGTTGACGAACAGCAGCAGTTCGGGGGCATCCAGGATCCGGGCGACGTAGGCCGCGATGGTCTCGTCCAGCTGCAAGGATGTGCTGGCGCGCCAGAAGTCGCGGTCCGACAGCAAGAGCTGGTAGAGCGGCGTGTAGGCGACGACGGCGGTCTGCAGGTCGATGACATTGAGGCGGCCATCCGGCATGTCTTCGAGCGGGAACGGGGCGTCGGTGATGGCGCTGAAGTCCGGCGCGGCGACCGGGGACAGCGTGGCGCCGGTGCGGCGCAGGTGGCTGTTCAGCTGGATCACGAAGTTGAACAGGTTCAGGTCATGCTGGACGAACATGCCGTCCGCCAGGTCGCGCAATTTGCGGGGGCGCAGCGGTACCGTGTCGATCTGCGCCCCTGGCACGTTGTCCCGGATGAAGCCGATGATCTCGGTGCCGATATGGAAATGCCGGAGGATGAGCCGGTTGGCTTCCGGCGCAACCACGCGTTCGAGGCCACGCGAGATCATCCGGTGCAGCAGACCCGGGGCCCGGCCGGCTTTGGGGGCGAGGGCGCGCAGGCCGCCGCCGAGCAGCAGCGACAACCCGGCCAGCGGCCGGACGAAGGGCAGAAGGGCGCGGCGCGACGTGCGCCTGGTGCTGCGCATCAGGTCGGCCTTGGCGTTCTCGTCGATCGGCACGCTCTGATCGAGGAGGAGGGCAAGCCACGGATCCGGATCGCGCGGATCATAACCGGCGAGATCGCGGTCTATGGGGTGGAGGGCCGTCATCGTGCGCCGATCTCTTCCAGCTGCAGGCGGTAGAGCCGGGCGGTCACGCGTGCGGTGCGGACAATGGCATCGGCCCATTCCGGCGTCAGCCAGTCGCCGTCCAGCAGCTGCCACAGCTTTTCCAGGTGACCTTCGTCGTTGTCGGCGTGATAGCGCAGGAAGCTGACCTGTCCGTCACCCAGGCCAAGCTGGCTGCGGATGCTGTCGGCCCAGCGCCCGGCGAGACGCCGGCCGATGCCTTCGATGATGAACATGGCACCAAGCAGGTCGAGCGGGTTCTCGTGACTGGCACGGTGGAACATCCAGGCCGACAAGGCCTCGGAGCCGATATTCTTGGCCTGGCTCCGGATTGTCGCGAGGTCGCCGCCGACGGCAACGTAGTCGCGCTCGAGCATCTCGTAGTCGCGATGCTCCTCGACCGCATGACGCACGAACAGCGAGCGCAGCTCGCCATGGCCGTCGGTCATCGCCGAGGCGGCGCGGGCGATCCAACGCGAGCCGTCGACCACCTGCTGGCGCATGTTCAACAGGATCGTACGGTAGTCGGCGAGCCTCAGCCGCTGCCGTTGCATCTTGTCGATGATCGGCACGGTGTTGAGGGCGGCCTCGAACTCTGTCCAGGTGCTGTTCAGACGGCGCAGCAGTGACGCGCTGGTCGGATTGCGCCCGGTCGAAGTGGCGAGGGCGGTCGGCGTGGCCGGGTCGCCGGCGGCGGCGGCGCACCCGGCAGCGGTCGCGGCCGGGATCTCTTTGCCGACGACCTTCAGGCCCAGGAACGAGATGATGAAGCGGCCGCTTTCCGGCACCATGCACAGAATCCGCTGGCCCGGCCGCAGCCGTCCGGAACCCTGCAGGCCGTGCAGCAGGAGGAACAACGCCGCCGAACCGGTGTTGCCGGTCTCGAAGATGTTGGTGAAGACCGTTTCCGGATCGAGCGGCGCGCCGGCACGCTTTGCCGCGGTCAAGAGCTTCTGGCGGAATACGTCGGACGAGAAATGGCACAGCAGCCAGTCCGCGCCGGTGGCCGGGATGCGCCGGTCTTCGATCAGTTCGAAATAGCGGTTGAGGCCGAGCGCGGTGATGTTCTCCAACAGCTCGAAGTCCTGGCCGAGATGAAAGGCGCCGTCCCTGACCGCATCGATCAGGGTCGGGTACTGGCTCCACGGCTGCCCCAGCGTGCCGTCGTCGCGCCGCCTGGCGCCGCCGTGCATGCAGGTCGGCAGGCTGTCGGCATAGGACAGGAAGTCGATGAACTCGATTTCAAGCGACAGTGCTCGCTCGTTCGGCCGCCGCTCGAGAACGGCAGCGCCGGCGCCGTCGGAGAGGCCCCAGCGGAGGAATTCGGTGGCCGTGGAGACCGGCGCATCGGCCAGATAGCCCCGGCGCAGGAACCGGCTGGCGAACTCGCTGCCGGTCACCAGAGCGGCATCGTGGCGCCCGGCGGCGATGGCACTGTGCGCTGCGCTCAACGCCATCATGCTGCTGGCGCAGAAGCTGTTGAAGCTGGCGATCTCCAGGGGCGGCAATGCGAGTTCGCCGTGCACCGCGCTGGCGATACCCGGTGCCAGCAGATCGCCCTGCGATGCCGCGGCAGCAAGATAGCCGATCTGTCGCGGTTCGATCTCGCTGGCGGCGATCGCCGCTCGGCAGGCGTTGGCGGCCATGCCGGCATTGCTGATCAGCGCCCGTCCGTCGCGGTCGAGGGCGAAGTGGCGACGGCGGATGCCGTTCTGCCGGAGCGCGATGCGGCGGATCTTCTCCTGCCCCCGCGTCAGCGGTCCGAGGTAGTCCGCGACCTCGTCATTTCCGATCGGCGCCCCGGGCAGGAACCTGCCGACCGCGTTGATGTAGACCCGAGACATGATTGCCCCCAATAAATGAACGTCGTTCATTCACATGGGAACGGTCCGACCGCGTTCAAGAATAAAATTGAACGTAGTTCATTCTCGTCACCAGCCGGACCGCGGCGATATCGGCCGTTTCCGGTGCGAGCGTTGCGGACGGTCAACAGCAGGAGGGGAGGAAACGATGCAGATCGTCGAAGGCATGGCCGCCGTCGTCAGCGGCGGCGCCTCGGGCCTGGGAGCGGCGACGGCGCGACGTCTGGCGGCGGCCGGTGCGCGGGTGGCGGTGCTGGATATGGCGCTGGCCGCCGCCCAGGCGGTGGCCGCGGACACCGGCGGCCTGGCGCTGGAATGCGACGTTGCCAGTGAAGCGGCGGCGGAACGAGCGCTGGCGACGGCTGCCGAAGCGCACGGGCCGGCGCGCATCCTGGTCAATTGCGCCGGGATCAGCGAATCCCGGCTGATGGTCGGCCGCGAAGGCCCGGCGCCGCTGGACGAACACCGCCGGGTCATCGAAGTTCACCTGATCGGCACCTACAACCTCAGCCGCTTGGCGGCGGCGGCGATGGTGGGGCTGCCGACGCTGGACGACGGTGAACGCGGGGTGATCGTCAACACCGCCTCGATCGCCGGCTATGACGGCCCGCCAGGGGCGGTGTCCTACGCTGCCGCCAAGGCCGGGATCGCGGCGATGACGCTGCCGATGGCGCGCGAGCTGGCCCGCCACGGCATCCGGGTAATGGCGATCGCGCCGGGGATTTTCGACACACCGATGGCGCTGGCGCTGCGCGAGGACTACGTCGCGGCGCTGCGCAGCGAGATCCCGTTTCCGCCCCGCTTGGGCCAACCCGACGAGTTCGCCGCCCTGGTCGAAACCATCGTCGCCAACCCGATGCTGAACGGCGAGGTGATCCGCCTCGACGCGGCCTACCGGATGCGTGATTGAGGCCGTGCCCGCGCGGCGCGACGGCAGATGGCTGCCGCCGCGCCGGGACGGTCAGAGCGGCGAGTCGGGGTCGAAGTTGGGCTGCCGCTTCTCCAGGTGGGCGGCCAGGCCCTCACGCGCCTCCGGCCCCTTGAAGCCGAGCATTTCCAGGGCCAGCGAATTGTCGAAGATCGGCCCGGCCATGCGGTACCAGTTGTTCAGCGCCAGCTTGGTCCAGCGCATGGCGTTCGGTGGCCCGTTGGCCAGCTTGGTCGCCACCTCCAGCGCCTTGTCCTGCAGCTCGTCGTCCTCGGTGCAGAGCGAGAACAGGCCGATCCGCTCGGCCTCCTCGCCGTACACCGGATCGCAGGTCAGGAGGTAATACTTGGCCTTGGCCATGCCGCACAGGATCACCCAGTTGATGCAGGCGACATCGCCGGCGGCGACGCCGAGGCGGGTATGGCCGTCGAGCACGCGGGCCGACTTGGCGATGATCGACACATCGGCGAGCAGCGCCGCCACCAGGCCGGCGCCGACGGCGACGCCGTTGACGGCCGAGACGATCGGCTTGGAGCAGTTGATGATGTTGTAGACGAGGTCGCGCGCCTCCTTCCAGGCGTTGACGGTGTCGTTCCAGTTCTCGATGTTGTTCTGGATCATCCCGAAGTCGCCGCCGGACGAGAACGCCTTGCCCTTGGCGGTCAGGATCACGGCCGAGATCTCGCGGTCCATGTCGATGTCGCGCCAGATGTTGGTGATCTCGCGATGCCCGTCAGCGTCGAGCGAATTGTAGGTTTCCGGCTTGTTGAAGCTGATGCGCAGGATGCGCTCGCCGGGGATGTCATAGTCGAAGGCGGGGTACTTCTCTTTGTAGCGCTCGATCATCGCTGGTCTCCCTAACGCTTCCTCTCGTTCGCGCGCCGGCCGGCCGTGCCGGGCCACCGGCGCCGCATGGCGGCGGTCAACAAAGCATGTTCCGCGGTTGCGGGAAACGGCTAAACCGTCGCAGCCCTGTCGGCAGCGACAACTGGCCCGCCGGGCCTACTGCAAGGAAAAGCCGGCGTCTTGCATCCGCGCCCTGAGCTTCTGCTGCAGGACCGGCATCCTTTGCATGACGATCTGCTGCGAGAGCTGGCCGGAGCGCTGCATCATCGCCGGCATCTCCGTCAGTGCCTTCTGGCCGGTCTCGCTTCTGTAGAACGCCAGCAGGTTCTTAAGGTCGTCCTCGGTAAAGACGCGGTCCAGCTCGCGTTCCATCAGCGCGACCGTGATCGGGATCAGGTCGTAGAAGACCTCGTCGAAAGTGGTATGCATGATGGTGATCAGTGTCTCCGCCTTGTCGGCTTCACCCGGTGCGCGGGCCAGCAGTTGCTGGCGGAGCTGCTCCGCCATGCCCTGCCGCATCGCATCGACGGATTGCTGTATCGGAAACATGCCGATGACTTCGCGGATCAGCTCGAGCTTGGGGTCGGCCGCATGCGCGGGCCGGGGCGACAAAGCCGCGAGGACGAGCAGGCCGGCGATCAGAATTGCGCGCATGCGTCGATCCTTCCTTGCTTGGGTGTATGCTTTGGGGGCGAAACGATCCAGCTGCTTCGAACCCCCAGGCCAGCGAGAGTGCCAGACTGTGATGATCGTCGTCCACGGACTGAAGAACTGCGATACCTGCCGCAAGGCGATGAAATGGCTGTCCGCCGAGGACATTCCCCATCGTTTTCGCGACCTGCGCTCAGACGGCCTGACGGCCGAGCAGCTGCAGGGCTGGATCGGCGCGCTGGGCTGGGAGGCGCTGCTCAACCGCCGCGGCACCACCTGGCGGCAATTGCCTGAGAGCGAGACGGCCGATCTCGACGAAGCCAAGGCCAAGCGGCTGATGCTGGCGCAACCGGCCCTGATCAAGCGGCCGGTGTTCGATGCCGGTGGCAAGATGCTGCTCGGCTTCAAGGCGGAACAGCAGGCCGCCTTGCGCGCGGCCGCGGGAGCGGACGCATGAGCGACGCGCGCGACTTCCTCGACCAGGTCTATGGCGCCGAAGGCGATCCGTCGGCGCTGCGGGCCGCCTACGACGACTGGGCCGCGACCTATGAACGTGACGTCGACCGGCTCGGCCACCGCAGCCCCGCGCTGGTCGCCGCCATGCTGGCCCGTCATCTGCCGGCCGACGCCGGGCCCGTGCTCGACGCCGGTGCCGGCACAGGCATCATGGCCGAGCTGCTGCGTCCGCTCGGCTTTGCCGAGCTGGTGGGGCTCGACCTGTCGCCGCAGATGCTGGCGGCGGCCGAACGCCGCGGCGGCTACGGCCGGCTGGTCTGTGCCCGGCTCGGCGGGCCACTCGACTTCACCGACGACCAGTTCGCCGCGGTGGTGTCGTCGGGCGTGATGACGGTCGGTCATGCCCCGCCGGAGTCCTTCGACGAGCTGCTCAGGGTGACGCGCCCCGGCGGCCTGCTGGTCTTCTCCCTGACCGGCGGTGCGGCCCGGGATGGCGGTTTCAGCGCCAAGCTGGCGGCCCTGGCCGAGGCCGGCCGGTGGCAGGAGGTGGCGGTCAGCGGGGCCTACGATGCCTTGCCCTATCTGCAGGCGGACGCGCCGGTGACGGCGCACGTTCACGTCTACCGGGCGGCCTGACGCCGGCGGAACGAACGCCGTATGGAGCGCGACGAGATCACCACGCTGCAGACCCTGCGCGGGCGTCACCGCCCGCACTAGCGGAGGCTGGCCGCGTCGCAATCGGTTGTCTCGCCCTGCCAGCCAAGCTTAAATGACCGGACCGGGAGGATTCGTCCGTCATCGAGAACCGCCGGAAAGGCGGCGGGCGGGCCGGGAGGACAGGGTTGGCGAAGCTGCTTGAGATCGAGGATCTCGAGGTGCGGTTCGGGACGTCGGAGGGCGTGGTGCGGGCCGTTAACGGGATCTCGTACGACGTCGCCGAAGGCGAGACCGTGGCCATCGTCGGCGAGTCGGGCTCAGGCAAGTCGGTCAGCGCGCTGTCGATCCTGCGGCTGATCCCCACGCCGCCGGGCGAGATCGCCGGTGGAACGATCCGCTTCATGGGTCAGGACCTGCTGCAGGTCGACGACCAGACCATGCGCGACATCCGCGGCCGCGACATCGGCATGGTGTTCCAGGAGCCGATGACCTCGCTCAACCCGGTGCTGACCATCGGCCGGCAGCTGACCGAGCCGCTGGATGAGCATCTCCAGATGGCGCCGGCCGAGGCCCGGGCGCGGGCGATCGAGCTGTTGAACCTGGTCGGAATCTCCGAGCCCGAGCGCCGGCTGCGGCAATATCCCCATCACCTGAGCGGCGGCATGCGGCAGCGGGTGATGATCGCCATGGCGCTGGCTTGCGACCCCAAGCTGATCATCGCCGACGAGCCGACCACCGCCCTCGACGTCACCATCCAGGCGCAGATCCTGGAACTGATGAAGAGCCTGACCCGCCGGCTCGGCGTGGCCCTGGTCATCATCACCCACAACCTGGGCGTGGTCGCCCGCTATGCCGACCGGGTGAACGTGATGTACGCCGGCCGGCTGGTCGAGCAGGGCAGCGCCGACGACATCTATCACAAGCCCAGGCACCCCTATACCCGCGGCCTGCTGCGCTCGGTGCCGCGGCTCGACCTGCCGCGGCGGGCCCGCCTGGAACCGATCATCGGCCAGCCGCCGGACATGGCCCGGCTTGCCCAGGGCTGCGCCTTCCGGCCGCGCTGCGGCTTTCAGGTCGAGCGCTGCGGCATGGAACTGCCGTCGCTGGTTCCCGTCGGCAGCGAGCACGCGTATGCCTGTTGGGAGCGCGAGCGCCTGGGCGAGGACGGCGGGGTGGCGGCATGAGCGACGCCGGCGTGGCGGTCGCAGGCAACGGGCCGGCCGGCGACGCCGCGGCCATGCGGCAGCCGCTGCTGCAGATCCGTGATTTGAAGATGTACTTCCCGGTGACCGAGGGCATCGTGATCCAGCGCAAGCTGGCCGACGTCAAGGCGGTCGACGGGATCAGCTTCGACATCATGGCCGGCGAGACCCTGGGCCTGGTCGGCGAATCCGGCTGCGGCAAATCGACCACCGGGCGCTGCATCCTGCAGCTGGAGACCCCGATCGCCGGGCAGATCCTCTATGGCGGCAGCGATCTCAACCAGATGGACGCCACCGCCTTGAAGGCGATGCGGCGCAAGATCCAGGTCATCTTCCAGGATCCCTACAGCTCGTTGAACCCGCGGATGAAGGTCCGCGACATCATCGGCGAGCCGCTTAAGGTGCACGGCATCGAACCCGAGACCGCGGGGCGCGAGCGGCGGGTGGTCGAGCTGCTCGAGGTTTGCGGCCTGAGCGCCAAGATGGCCGACCGCTATCCGCACGAGATGAGCGGCGGCCAGCGCCAGCGCGTCGGCATCGCCCGGGCGTTGTCGATGCAGCCCGAGTTCATCATCTGCGACGAGGCGGTCTCGGCCCTCGACGTCTCGATCCAGGCCCAGGTGATCAACCTGCTCGAGGACCTGCGCGACGAGTTCGACCTGACCTACCTGTTCATCGCCCACGACCTGAGCGTGGTCCGCCACCTGTGCCATCGCGTGGCGGTGATGTATCTGGGCCGGATCGTCGAGCTGGCCGAAACCGACGAGCTGTTCGACAACCCCAAGCACCCTTATACGCGGGCGCTGCTCGACGCCGTGCCCGTGCCCGATCCTAAGGTCGAGGCCGGACGCGCGCACCACATCGTCAAAGGCGAGGTGCCGAGCCCGATGAACCCGCCGTCCGGTTGCGTCTTTCATCCGCGCTGCCCGCTTGCCGTCGAGGGCTGTTCCGCCGCCGTGCCGGCGCTAACGGAACTGGCCCCGGGGCACTGGGTGGCGTGCACGGAAGTATGAGGCGGTCGCCGGCGCGGCGACCGTAACAGCCGGTGGGAGGCCGGCATAAAGCCAAGGGAGGCAGTACAATGCGATCTCTAACCCTCAAGGCGGTAGCCGGCGTTGCGCTGGCCAGCCTGCTCGGCAGCGTCGCCATGACGGCGTCGGCGGCCGAGCCGAAACTCGGCGGCAGGCTCGACCTGGTCGTGGGCAGCCGGATTCCGTCCTACGACGGTCATCGGGAGACCACGTTCGGGATGATCCATCCGATCCGGCCGTTCTACAGCCTGCTGATCCGGGTCAATCCTGAGAACCCGTCCTCGCCGGACGACTTCGTCTGCGACCTGTGTGTCGGCGACGTGCCGACACCGACCAACGGTGGCAAGACCTACACCTTCAAGATCCGCTCGGGCGTGAAGTTCCACGACGGCACGCCGCTGACCTCGGCGGACGTGAAGGCGACGTTCGACAAGATCGTCTTCCCGCCGCAGGGCGTGGCCAGCAGCCGCAAGGCGTTCTTCAAGATGGTCGACTCCATCACCGCGCCGGACAGCAGCACGGTCGTGTTCAACCTGAAGTACCCGTCGGGTGCGTTCATCCCGGCGTTGGCGACGCCGTTCAACTTCGTCTACGCCAAGAAGGACCTGGACCAGCACGGCTACGACTGGCACGGCAAGAACATCAACGGCACCGGGGCGTTCTCATTCGTGGAGCACCAGCCCGGAGCCTTCGTCGAAGGCAAGCGCTATGACGGCTACCACCATGCCGGCAAGCCCTATCTCGACGGTTTCCGTGCCATCGCCGCGCCGAAGATGGCCGTGCGCATGCAGGCGATCCGCGGCGACCGGGCGGCGATCGAGTTCCGTGGCTTCCCGCCCAAGGCGCGCGACGACCTGGTCGACGCCCTGGGCGATCAGATCACGGTGCAGGAAAGCGACTGGAACTGCGGCCTGTTCTTCACCGCCAACCAGAAGGTGAAGCCATTCGACGATCCGCGGGTGCGTCGCGCCCTGACCCTGGCGGTCGACCGCTGGGGCGGCTCGCAGTACCTGTCCAAGATCGCCATCGTGAAGACGGTGGGCGGGGTGGTGTTCCCCGGCCATCCGCTGGCGGCGACCGAGGCCGAACTGGGGCAGCTGGCCGGCTTCTCCAAGGACATCGAGGCCTCGCGGGCCGAGGCACGCCGGCTGCTCAAGGAGGCCGGGGCCGAGGGCCTGGAGTTCACGCTGCTCAACCGTGGCGTCGACCAGCCCTACAAGGTGGTCGGCACCTGGCTGATCGACCAGTGGCGCAAGGTCGGCCTGAAGGTCGATCAGCGCGTCGAGCCGACCGGGCCGTTCTTCGACTCGTTGCGCAAGAAGAAGGACTTCCAGGTCTCGATCGACTTCAACTGCCAGTCGGTGGTGAACCCGCTGGTCGACGTCTCAAAGTTCCTGGGCTCCGCCGGCAACAATTACGGCTCGTATGAAGATCCGGTGCTGGAAGATCTGTTCACGCAGATGAACCAGGAAGGCGACGCGGCGAAGCAGCGGCAGCTGATGCGGGCCTACGAGAAGCGGGCGCTGGACGAGATGGCGCACATGGGCATTACCCTGTGGTGGTACAAGATCAACCCCCACCGCTCCTATGTGAAGGGCTGGAAGATCGCGCCCAGCCACTATCTCAACCAGCATCTCGACAACGTCTGGCTCGACAAGTAGCGGACCGTCGACAGGCCCCGCCGTCCGCGACGGGGCCCGGCGCCGGCAGCGATCATGCAACGCTACATCATCACAAGGCTCCTGCTGGCCATTCCCACGCTGCTGGGCGCGGCCCTGTTGGTGTTCATCCTGCTGCGGGCGGTCCCGGGCGACGTCTGCGAGATCCGTCTCGCCGGCACCGGTCTCTACGCCGATCCCGAGCAGATCAAGCTGTGCCAGGAGAAACTGGGCCTGGACAAGCCCATGTACCTGCAGTTCGTCGACTTCGTCGGCGGCTACCTGACCCTGGACCTCGGCGAGTCCATGTGGACCGGGCGGCCGATCACCACCGAGATCGGGCTGCGCTTCAAGCTGTCGCTGCAGGTGGCGATCATGGCGACCATCGTCGCCGTGCTGTTCGCCATACCGCTGGGCACGCTGTCGGCGATCTACCAGAACAGCTGGATCGACTATTGCGTGCGGGCGTTCAGTATCGCCGGCATTGCCATCCCGTCGTTCTGGCTGGGGATCATGATCATCCTCGGCCTGCTGATCACGACGCAACAATTCTTCGGCCAACCGTGGATGCCGCCGATCAACTACGTCTCGCCGTTCGATGACCCGCTCGGCAACCTGGCGCAGCTGATCTGGCCGGCGGTGGCGACGGGCTACCGCTATTCCGCCGTGGCGACACGGATGACGCGCTCGGCCCTGCTCGAGGTGCTGCGCGAGGACTACGTGCGCACGGCGCGGGCCAAGGGCCTGCGCGAGAAGCTGGTGATCAACCGGCATGCGCTGAAGAACGCGCTGCTGCCGGTGGTCACCATCATCAGCCTGGAGTTCGCCTTCCTGATCGGCGGGCTGGTGGTGACCGAACAGGTGTTCAACCTGAACGGCCTGGGCAAGCTGTTCGTGGAATCCGTGCTCAACCACGACTACACCCTGACCCAGCAGCTGGTGATGCTGGTGGTGCTGGTGTTCGTCATCACCAACCTGGTCACGGACATCATCTATGCCTGGCTCGACCCGCGGATTCGCTATGCCTGAGCGGAGGCCGACATGATCGTTTCGGAAGTCCGCGTCGAGGCGGAGATCGAGGAACTGACCCAGCGGCGGCCGCTGCTGCAGACCATCGGCGCCGCCATGCGCCAGCATCCCCTGGGCGCGGCGGGGGCGGTGATCGTCCTGCTGATGATCTTCATGGCGGCGTTCGCCGATCTGATCACCCCGTTCGATCCGGAGGAGAACAACTTCGAGTTCATGCTGGCCCCGCCCAATTGGCAGTTCCTGCTGGGCACCGACCAGTTCGGCCGCGACATCTTCACTCGCATCGTCTACGGCGCCCGCACGGCGCTCTACGTCGGCTTCGTCGCCGCCTTCGTCGGTGCCACTGCCGGCCTGGTGCTGGGCGTCGCCAGCGCCTTTTTCGGCGGCTATTTCGACCTCTTCTTCCAGCGGGTGATGGATGTGTTCATGGCCTTCCCGCTGATCATCCTGGCCCTGGCGGTGGTGGCGATTCTGGGCACCGGGACGACCAACGTGATCATCGCCATCACCATCCCCTTCATCCCGCAGTGCGCCCGGGTGGTGCGGTCGAACGCCCTGGCGATCCGCACCATCCCCTATGTCGACGCCGCCCGGGCCATGGGCTTCGGCAACCTGCGCATCATCATGCGGCACATGGTGCCGAACGTGATGGCGCCCTACCTGATCATGCTGACCGCCTTCGTCGGCCAGGCGATCCTGCTCGAGGCGTCGCTGTCCTATCTGGGCCTGGGCGTGCAGGAGCCGACCCCGGCCTGGGGCCTGATGCTGCAGGGCGGGGCCGAGGAATATGCCGAGAGCGCGCCCTGGATGGCCATCTTCCCCGGCCTGGCGATCACCCTGGCGGTGTTCGCCTTCAACCTGTTCGGCGATTCCGTGCGCGACATCCTCGATCCCAAGCTGCGCAATCGCTGACACCGACGGGCGCGTGACCAGAGGCATGCCGGCCATAACAGGAAATTGACCGCCTGGTGTGCGGCTTCGGTGCTAAGCCAAGGGCCCATCGGTCGAGAAGCGGGGGGTTCACGATGCTACGTGCCATTGCCTTTGCCGTGACGTTCGCCCTGACGGCCGCCGCGGCAGGCCAGCAGGCCCAGGCGGCGACGGCCCAGCGGGTCACTGTCAGCGGCGAGATCGTCGATACCTGGTGCTATGTCTCCGAGATCATGTTCGCCACTGGCACCGCGCACCACCAGTGCGCCGTCTGGTGCGCGGTCGGCGGCATTCCCGTCTCGGTCAAGGACGCCAACGGCGACGTGTTCGTGATCCTGCGGATCGAGGAGGAAGATCCGGTCGACAACCCGCGGCTGCTGCGGATCCAGAGCCACGAGGTCACGGTCAACGGCGATCTCTACGAGCGCGACGGGGTGAAGTATCTGATCGTGACTCAGGTTGCCGACGACAAGGGCATCGTCAACCTGACCCACGAGGAATACGGCATCCAGCCGTTCGGCGACTGAGCGGCCAGGGGAGCGGGCGATGAGGAGAGCAGCGATGATACGGGGCGGACTTCTGGCGCTGGGCCTGGTCGGCTGGCTTGGCGCCGGCGCGGCGCAGGCGGCCGAGGAATGGGGCATCGAGTTCGAGGAGACGACGCGTTTCGAAGCCAAGGTGGTGGACCTTGCCTGCGAGCTGACCGGTGACTGCCCGGCCAACTGCGGCGACGGCAAGCGCCAGCTCGGGCTGTTGCGGGACGACGGCCGGCTCGTGCTGCCGATCAAGAACAACGATCCATTCGCCGGCACCATCGTCGATCTGCTGCCGTTCTGCGGCAAGCGCGTCGTCGCCGACGGCCTGTGGATCCCCAATCCCAAGCTCAGCATGTTCGTGCTGCAGTTCAAGCGCGAGGCGCCCGACGGCAAGTGGAGCCGGGCCAACTGGTTCACCAAGGACTGGGGCCGACGGCACGGCGCCGACCGCCAGGGTCAGTGGTTCCGCCATGATCCAGAGATCAAGCGGCTCATCGCCGAACAGGGCGTGTTCGGCATCCCGGGTCTGAAGCCCGAAGACTGAGCCGCCCGTGCGTCGTGTTGCCGGTTTCTGTCTGGGCCTGTTGCTGGCGGCGCTGTCGCTGCCGGCCGCGGCGGCCGATACGCTGGCGCCGTTCCCGGTCGCCTTCGGCGGACCGTTCATGCTCACCGACCATACCGGCACCGCCCGGACGGACGCGGACTACCGCGGCCGCTACCTGTTGGTCTACTTCGGCTACACCTTCTGTCCCGACATCTGCCCGACCTCGCTGCAGACGATGATCCAGGCGCTGGACGACCTTGGGGCGCAGGGGGACGAGGTGCAGCCGCTGTTCGTCAGCGTCGACCCGGCGCGCGACACGCCGGCCGCGCTGGCCGACTACGTCGCCGCCTTTCACCCCCGCCTGGTCGGGCTGACCGGCAGCGAAGCCCAGGTGCGGGCGGCAGCCAAGGCCTACCGGGTGCACCGGCGCAAGGTGCCGACGCACGACGACGAGGCGGCCGAAGACTATCTTGTCGACCACGGCTCGCTGACCTACCTGATGGGGCCGGACGGCCGCTTCGTCACGCTGTTTCCGTTCATGACCACGCCGGAACGGATGACCCAGGTGCTGCGCAAGTACCTCGGCGCCGAAGGCTGAAGGGCGTGCGCATGATCGACCGGCCGGGCGATGGCGAGCGATAGCGCCACCGTCGAGCGGGCGGCGCGCTGGGGGGTGCCGGCGGTCCTGGCGGCGGTGCTGGTGTTCGCCGCCGCGAACTCTGTGGTCCGCCTGCTCTACGACCTCGGCGCCGCGAACCCGGTCGAGGGCCGCAACGCGATCAGCTTCTGCAACGTGCTGTTCGTCGGCAACCTGTGCGCCCTGATCACCCTGCTGCTGGTCTACCACCGGGAATGGCGGCGCGAACGGCTGGCGCAGCTGTCCCGGCGCGACTGGCTGGCGCTGCTGGTGGTCGGGCCCCTGTCGAGCGCCCTGGCGCCGGCGCTGATCTTCCTGGGGCTGGAGAACACCAGCGTGACCAACGTGGTCCTGGTCGGCCGGATCGAGCCGCCGCTGCTGATGCTGCTGGCGGCGCTGGTGCTGCGGGAGCGGCCCAACCGCTGGGCCATCGCCGGCGCCGTGGTCTCGTTCCTCGGCGTCGTCCTGGTGCTCTACCTGCAGGCGGAGATGACGCCGTTTCAGGTCGGCAAGGGCGAAATCTATGCCGCCCTGGGCGCCGCCGTGCTGGCTCTGTCGACGGTGATCTCGAAGACCAGCCTGCGCTCGGTGCCGATCGGCGTGTTCACGGTGTTCCGCACCGGGCTGGGCACGATCGTGTTCTTCGGCGTCACCATCTACCTGTTCGGCGCCGAGCACTTCATGGACGCCTTCACGCCGATCGTCTGGCAATGGATGTTCGGCTATGGCGCCGTCATCGTCGTCGGTGGCCAGCTCTTGTGGTTCTTCGGCATCCGCCACAGCCGCGGCCCCGACGTCGCGGTGGCGACCTCGCTGTCACCGGTCGCCGGCGTGCTGTTCGCCTTCCTGCTGCTGGGCGAGGAACCCGGCATGCCGGTGCTGCTGGGCGGCGCCGTGATCATGGCCGGTATCGCCATTGCCCAGGCCGGCAACATGGGGCGCTGGCTCGGCGCGCTGCGCCGGCGCACGGTCGGCCTGGCGCTGGAACTGGAAGGCCGCATCAGCTTCAAGGGGTTCTGAGCCAAGCTGGCTGATCTGCGCTAGGCTTGCGGGCCATGACCGACCAGACGAGCGACCGCATCATCATCGGCATGCTGACGCCGTCATCGAACACGGTGCTGGAACCGCTGACCGCGGCGATGCTGGCCAACCTGCCCGAGGTATCGGCGCATTTTTCCCGGCTGCGGGTGACCGAGATCTCGCTCACCGCGCAGGGCCTGAGGCAGTTCGATGCGGAGCCGTTCCTGGGGGCCGCCCGCCTGCTGGCCGATGCCAGATGCCGGGTGATCGCCTGGAACGGCACCTCCGGCGGCTGGCGCGGCTTTGCCGACGACGAGGCCCTGTGCGCGGCGATCACGGCCGAGACCGGCGCCGCCACGACCACCTCGATCCTGGCCAACAACGCGCTGTTCCGCCGCCACGGCGTGCGCCGGTTCGCCCTGGTCACGCCCTATACCGACGATGTGCAGGCACGCATCGTCGAGAACTACACCGCCGCCGGCTTCGACTGCGTCGCCGAGCGGCATCTGGGCATCCATGACAACTTTGCCTTTTCCGAGGTCGACGAGGCGACGATCGCCGAGATGTGCCGCGCCGTCGCCGCCGCCCGGCCCGAGGCGATCTCGATCATCTGCACCAACCTGCGCGGCGCCGCACTGGCCGAGGCACTGGAAGCGGAAACCGGGATCCCGGTCTACGACTCGGTATCGGTGGTGGTCCTGCGCGCCCTGGAGCTGGCCGGCGTCGACCCGGCCCGGGTGCGCGGCTGGGGCCGGATCTTCGCCATGGGCGGTGCCACGCCAGGGGCGTAGCGGCGCGGGCGTCGTGGCTCATCCTTCGAGACGGCCCTGCAGGCCTCCTCAGGATGAGGGCAAGCAAAAGAACCTCATCCTGAGGAGCGCCCGTGAGGGCGGGTCTCCAAGGAGCGGCCCAGGCCGGCGACGATGGCGTCGTAGTCGGGGTCGTCCGGGCCGAGGGCGCCGAGGCGGTCGAACAGGTCGATCAGGACCAGGGCGCAGTTGAACTTGAAGGCGTCGCTGTCGCGGACCACCGCCATGGCCCGGGCCAGCGGCCAGAGCTCGAAGCTCTCGACCTCGCCGTCGGTGTTGCGCGGTACGAAATCCGCCGGCAGCCACAGATCGAAACAGACGGCGACGTCGTCGCGCAGGCCGTCCGGCTGCTCACAGACATACTCGAGCACGGCCACCTGCCGGGCCTGGCACGCCAGGGCCGGCGGAATGCCCGCCTCTTCAGCGCACTCCTTGACCAGGTTGTCCATGAAGGACAGGCCGTGCGGCTGGCCGCCGGCGACGCTGTTGTCGAGCTTGCCGGGCGCGACCTCCTTGGCCAACGAGCGGCGTGCGACCCAGACAAGCACCTCGTCGCCGCGGCGGACGAGGCCGTTCAGGTGTACGCCGAAGGCGCGGACGCCGAACCGGGGCACGGCGCCGCGCTCCATCAGCATCACCGGCGGGACCGACCAGTCGCGCGTCACCGGGTAGAGCTCGTCGCGCCAGTAGGGCAGGTCGCCGCTCTCTCGCAGCTGCGCCAGCACATCGGCCATGGCCGCCGTGCGCCGGGTTTCGCTGTCGAGCGCCGGCGACAGCCGCACCGCCGCAACGTCGACGTCGAACACGGCCGGGAAGTCGCGCAGCCGCCGGGCCAGCGCCGCGTCGATCCAGCCATGGCGCGCATCGCCGATCAGGAACGGCCGGTAACGGTCGGGCTGCCAGCGGTGGCAGACGTCGATCCGATCCCGGAAGCCCATGCGACCGTCAGCTGGCCAGCGACTTGGAGGCAATCTCATAGACGTCGGGCGACAGAGACTCGGCGTCGAGGATGCGCTGCAGCTCGACCCGCATCAGCGCCTGGCGGGTGTCGTCGTAGCGCCGCCAGCGGCCGAGTGGGGTGGCCAGCCGGGCGGCGACCTGGGGGTTGAGACCGTCGAGGGCCAGGACCTGGTCTGTCAGGAAGCGATAGCCGGCGCCGTCGACGGCGTGAAAGCGGGCCGGGTTGGCGCTGCAGAAGGCGCCGATCAGCGCCCGCACCTTGTTCGGCTGGCTCAGGCTGAAGGCGGGATCGTCCATCAGCCGGCGAACGTGGTCCAGCGTCTCCGGCAGGGCCGAAACCGCCTGAACCGTCAGCCATTTGTCGATCACCACCTGGTCATCGGCGAACCGTGCGTGGAAGTCGTCGAGCGCCTGCTGGCGTTGCGGGCTGTGGCGGTCGTTGAGGGCGAACAGGGCCGCCATGCGGTCGGTCATGTTGTCGGCGGCGGCATACTGGTCGGCGGCCAGTTCGGTCATCGCCGGGTCGTCCAGGCTGACGAGATAGCCGAGCGCCATGTTCTTCAAGGCCCGCCGCCCGGCTGCCGCCGCGTCGGGGCTGTAGGGCTCGTTGCTCTGGTTGCCGTGGTAGAGGGCCAGCAGGTCGTCCTTCAGCCGGTCGGCAATGGCTTGGCGCAGCAGCTCGCGCGCGGCGTGGATGGCGCCGGGATCGGCCTTGGCAATCTGCCCGGCCAGCTCGTTCTCGCCCGGCAACGCGCAGGCCAGGGCGACGAAGGCCTTGTCGAGGGTCGGATCGGTGAGCAGGCCGCGCAGGGCCGCGACGAAGTCCCCGTCGATCGTGGTCTCGCGCGCGTCGGCGATGTCGGCGACCATGTCGTGCAACAGGGCGCCTGCATACTGCTGGCCGGCCTCCCAGCGGTTGAACGGGTCGCTGTCGTTGGCGATGAGAAAGGCGCGGGTGGCACGGTCTAGCTCCTGCCTGATCTTGACCGGGGCGGAGAAGCCGCGGTTCAGCGACAGCACCGGCGCCGCCGGCAGGCCGTCGAAGCGGAAGCTCTGTTCCGCCTCGCGCAGCTGCAGCACCCGGTCGGTGACACCGTCGCCGTCCAGCGGCAGATCGCGGCCGTCCGGGCCCAGCAGGCCCATCCGCAAGGGGACCTGCATCGGCGCCTTGCCGCTCTGCCCCGGCGTGTCGGGGAGGTGCTGGCGCAGGGTCAGGGTGTAGCTGCCGTCGTCCGCGTCATAGCGGCCTTCGGCCGTGACCTCGGGCGTGCCGGCCTGGCTGTACCAACGGGCGAACTGGCCGAGGTCGGCATCACTGGCATCTGCCATCGCCGCCAGGAAGTCGTCGCAGGTCACGGCCTCGCCGTCATGGCGGTCGAAGTAGAGGTCCATGCCGCGTCGGAAGCCGTCGGCGCCGAGCAGCGTGTGATACATGCCGATGACCTCGGCGCCCTTCTCGTAGACCGTGGCGGTATAGAAGTTGTTGATCTCGATATAGCTCTCCGGCCGCACCGGATGGGCGAGCGGCCCGGCGTCCTCGGGGAACTGGGCCGCGCGCAGGGCGCTGACGTCCTGGATCCGTTTGACCGGGGCCGAGCGCTGGTCGGCGGAGAACTGCTGGTCGCGGAACACCGTCAGGCCTTCTTTCAGCGACAGCTGGAACCAGTCCCGGCAGGTCACCCGGTTGCCGGTCCAGTTGTGGAAATACTCGTGGGCGACGATGGCCTCGATGTTGGCGTAGTCCTGGTCGGTGGCGGTCTGCGGGTCGGCCAGGACGTACTTGGCGTTGAAGACGTTGAGGCTCTTGTTCTCCATCGCCCCCATGTTGAAGTCGTTGATGGCGACGATGTTGAACAGATCCAGGTCGTATTCGAGGCCGAAGGTCGCCTCGTCCCAGGCCATCGACCGCTTCAGCGCGTCCATGGCGTAGGCGCAGCGCGGCTCGAGGCCGTGGTGGGTGAAGATGCGCAGGCGCACCGGCCGGCCCGAGCGGGTTGTGAAGCTGTCCTCGTAGACGCCGAGGTCGCCGGCTACGAGGGCGAACAGATAGCTCGGCTTGGGGAAGGGATCGTCCCAGATCGCATAGTGCCGTCCAGCCGGCAGCGCCCCGTCCTCGACCAGGTTGCCGTTCGACAGCAGCACCGGACAGGATCCGGCGTCGGCGCGGATGGTGACGCGGTAGCGCGCCATCACGTCGGGGCGGTCCGGGAAGTAGGTGATGCGGCGAAAGCCCTCGGCCTCGCACTGGGTGCAATAGGTGCCGCCGGAGACGTAGAGCCCTTCCAGCCGGGTGTTCGAAGCCGGCGCGATCTCGGTGCCGATGGCGATGGTGCAGGCATCGGGCAGGCCGGCGATCACCAGCCGATCGTCCGTCAGCTCATAGTCGCCGCTGGCCAGCGGCCGCTCGTCGAGGGCGATCGAGGTCAGCGTCAGATCATCGCCGTCCAGCACCAGCGGTGCGTGCGGATCGCCATGCGCCGAATTGCGTTGGAGTTTGAGCACCGCTTCGACCCGGGTGGCGTTGGGATGCAGATCGAAATCCAGGGCGATGTCGGTCACCAGGAAGGCCGGTGGCTGGTAGTCGGCAAGCCGGATGGTCTCGGGCGTGGTGCTGGTCATGGCGGGTTTGACTCGGACATCGGGAACGACGGACGGCGGCGGGGGCGGCACTGTCGGGCATCATACGCGCTGCGTGCGGCGATGCCATGACCGGCGGCACTGGCCCGTGCGGCGGAGACGGTTGTTGACACGAGCTTTTTATTTAGCAATATTGCTAAATAACGAATCGGTTAATTGGAATGAAGCCCATGCGCGATGCCCTGAGCGCGACTTTCGCCGCCCTGTCGGACCCGACCCGGCGGGCGATCCTGGCCCGGCTGGTCACCGGTGATGCGTCGGTCGGCGAGCTGGCCGAACCGTTCGAGATGTCCCTGCCGTCGATTTCCCGGCACCTGAGCGTGCTGGAAGAGGCCGAGCTGATCGTCCGCGACAGGCAGGCGCAACGGCGGATCTGCCGGTTGCAGGCCGCGCGCCTGCACGAGGCGTCCGATTGGATCCTGCGCTACCAGGCGTACTGGCAGACACAGCTGGGCGCGCTCGCGCGCTACGTCGACGATCTGAATGACCAGCCCGGGGAGGCGATAGATGAATGATGCGACCGCTGCGGCAACAGGCGAGGTGGTCAACGTCCGACGTGTCTTCCACCTGGCGCCAGAGCGGATGTTCCGCGCCTGGACCGATCCCGCGGAGTTCGCCAAATGGTGGGGCCATCGGGACTGGACCGTGGTGCGCTGCGAGCTCGACGTCCAGCGCGAAGGTGCCTGGCTGACCGAGTTCCGCCTGCCGGGTGGCGGCGGGCACGCGATCGGCGGCAGCTACATCGAGGTGGCGCCGCCCGACCGGCTGGTGTTCACCTGGGAAGTGCCGGGGGCCAGCGGCGAAGCGGCGCCCTCGATCGTCAGCGTCGAGTTCCGCCCGCATGCCGACGGCACCGAACCGGTGCTGTGTCACCGCCGGCTGCGCGCCGGCATGGCCGTGAAGGTGAACGGCGGCTGGGCCGCGGCCCTGGACAGCCTGGGCGACTATGTCGCCGAGCTGGCGCGGTGAGCGCCATGATCGAGCTGTTCGAATGGCCGCCGACGCGCTCGCAGCGGGCGAAATGGGCGCTCGAGGAGCTGGGCGTCGACTACGTCAGCCACAAGGTCGACATGCCGAACGGGGAGCAGAACACAGAGGCCTACCGGGCGATCCATCCCTTAGGCGTGGTGCCGGCGATCAAGGCCGACGGCTACACGATCTTTGAATCGGTGGCGATCGTCCTGCAGCTGATCGACGAGCATCCGGACCGGCAGCTGGCGCCGGCGCCCGGCAGCCTGGAACGCGCGCTCTACTATCAATGGTGCGTGTTCGCCGGGACCGAGGTCGACCCGGCCGTCATGATGTACTTCGATAATACGATGCGGCCGCTGGAACACATGCGTCCGCCGGGCACGCCGCATGACCCGGGCCTGGCGGCGCGGGGGCGTGCCGACTTTGGCCTGCGCGCCGAGATCCTGAGCAAGGTGCTGGACGGGCGCGAGCACATTCTCGACAGTGGCTTCTCCGGCGCCGATATCCTCGTCGGCCACAGCTGCTTCATGGCCGCCTTCACCGGCCTGATCGGCGACTACCCGGTGCTCGAGGCCTACTACCGCGGGCTGCAGCAACGGCCGGCGCACCAGCGGGCCTATGCCGGGTTTGCCGATGTCATCGGTGCGTCCGAGAATAGGGCGTAGGGTCACCTCCAGGGAGAGCACGCATGGCCGCGACCGCCGCAAAGCGCAAACCACCCGCGCCTGCCTTTGCCGGCTTCGGCAAGGATTTCTTCGGCTTCTTCGAGGAACTGGCCGACAACAACGACCGCGACTGGTTCGCCGCCAACAAGCCGCGCTACCAGGCGGTGGTGGTCGAGCCGATGACCGCCTTCATCGAGGCGCTCGCGGGTCCGCTGGCCAAGGTCTCGCCCTATTTCGTCGCCGATCCACGTCCCAACGGCGGCTCGATGTTCCGGATCTATCGTGACGTGCGCTTCTCCAAGGACAAGCGGCCCTACAAGGAGCACGGCGCCTGCCAGTTCCGCCACCAGGCCGGGCGCGACGCCCATGCGCCTGGTTTCTACGTCCACCTGGCGCCGGACGAGGTGGTCTATGGCGGCGGCATCTGGCTGCCGCCGAGCGATGCCCTGGCGCAGATCCGCGGCGCCATCGACGCCGATCCCAAAGGCTGGCAGCGCGTGGTCGGCAACAAGCGCCTGAACGACACCTTCGGCGGCATCGCTGGCCATACGCTCAAACGGCCGCCCAAGGGCTATGCCGCAGACCACCGGCATATCGAGGACCTCAAGCGCAAGAGCTTCTTCGCCATGAAGCACGCCAAGCCGAAGGTCGCCGGCTCGGCCGACTTCGTCGACGAGGTCGCCGATACCTTCCGTGCCGCCCAACCCCTGATGAAGTTCGTTTCCGGCGCCCTCGCCGTGCCGTTCTGACGACGGGCAGCGCCGGCGGCGTTTGCCTGGGCCGCCGCAGGCTGTAAAAGCCTGCGGCATGGCGCCACCGGTTCTCAGCCTCCGTGATATCGAGCTGCGCTTCGGCGCGGAGCCGCTGTTCGACGGCCTGTCGCTCAGCGTGGCGGCGGACGAGCGCGCCTGCCTGATCGGCCGCAACGGTGCCGGCAAGTCGACGCTGCTGCGCCTGCTGGCCGGCGTCACCGAGTCCGACGGCGGCAGCCGTTTCGTGCAGCCCGGGATTCGCGTCGCCTATCTGGACCAGGAACCGGCGATGACCGGCGTCGCAACGGTGGCCGACTATGCCGGTCTGGATGCCGGCGAACGGGCCTATCGCGTGCCCATGCTGCTGTCGGCCCTGGGCCTGCACGGTGAACAGCCGCTCGAGGCCCTCTCCGGCGGCCAGGCCCGGCGCACCGCCTTGGCCCGCGTGCTGGTGCAGGAGCCCGACGTGCTCCTGCTGGACGAGCCGACCAACCATCTCGACATCCGCGCCATCGAGTGGCTCGAACGGGAGCTCGCCGGCTTCGCCGGCGCGGTCGTCTCCATCAGCCACGACCGGCGCTTTCTTGCCAACACCACGCAGGCGGTGTGGTGGCTCGACGGCGGTCGCCTGCGGCGTAGCGACAAGGGCTTCGCCCACGTCGAAGCCTGGCAGGAGGCGCTGTTCGCCCGCGAGAGGCGCGAGCGCGAGAAGCTCGACAGGCGTATCGCCGAGGAGACCCGCTGGTCGCATGCGGGCATCTCCGCCCGCCGCCGGCGCAACCAGGGTCGGCTGCGCCGGCTGCAGGAACTGCGAAGCGAGCGCCGCCGACTGCTGGGGCCCACCGGCCAGGTGCGGCTCGAGGCCGACAGCGGCCGGCTCTCGGGCAAGCTGGTGATCGAGGCCGAGCACATCGCCAAGGCTTACGACGGCCAGCCGGTGATCGAGGATTTCTCCACCCGCGTGCTGCGCGGCGACCGGGTCGGGTTGATCGGCGCCAACGGCGCCGGCAAGACGACGTTGTTGCGCATGCTCACCGGGGCGTTGGCGCCGGACAGCGGACGGGTGCGTCTGGGCGCCAACCTGCAGACGGTCTACCTGGACCAGCAGCGCGCGATGCTGACACCCGAGGCCTCGGTGCAGGATGTGCTGTGCCCGGCCGGCGGCGCCCAGGTCATCGTCCGCGGCGAGGCCCGGCACGTCGCCTCGTACCTGCAGCAGTTCCTGTTCGACCCGGCTCAGGCGCGCCAGCCGGTGTCGGCCCTGTCGGGCGGCGAACGCAACCGCCTGCTGCTGGCCCGGGCGCTGGCCCAGCCGGCCAACCTGCTGGTGCTGGACGAGCCGACCAACGACCTGGACATGGACATGCTCGATCTGCTGCAGGAGATGCTGTCCGACTACGACGGCACCCTGCTGCTGGTCAGCCATGACCGCGACTTCCTCGACCGGGTGGTGACCTCGACCATCGCCCTGGAGGGCGACGGCCTGCCGGTCGAATACGCCGGCGGCTATTCCGACTATTTGAGTCAGCGCGGCGCCCGCCCGGCGCCGCCGGCGCCGACAGGGACGGCGAAGAAGGCGCCGGCGGCACCGGCGCGGCCACGCAGCGGCCGCAAGCTCAGCTACCACCAGCAGCGCCGACTGGAAGCGCTGCCGGGTGAGATCGAGACGCTGCAAGACGAGTTGGCGGCGTTGGAAGCCGAGCTGGCCGATGCCGAGCTGTTCCGGCGCGATCCCGACCGCTTCGCTGCCGCCACGGCGCGGCTCGAGACCGCGCAGGCGGAGCTGGCGGCGGCGGAAGAGGCGTGGCTGGAGCTGGAGCTCCTGCGCGAGGAACGCGCAGGCTAAGCGGAACCAGCCCTTACGGCATCCCGTCGATGTCCGGCGGTGGATAGTAGCGGCGCTCTCCCAACGCCTGCACCCGGGCCCAGAATTCCGGTCCCGCGGCCAGCCCCATCTCGTTCTTCTCTGCCGCCTGGCGCCAGATCGCCCAGGACTCGGGATGCAGGCGGCTCGCTTCGGCGAGCTGCTGTTCGGCTTCGTCCCTGCGGCCGGCTGCAAGCAGGTGCAGGCCCAGGCGCTGATGTGCGTGGGCGCGGGCGACGTCGTCGCTTGGCGGCTCGAACCGGTGTCTTGCTTCATCGGGCGACAGCACGAACTGGCTGTCCGCACCGTTCTTCACCCAGTCCCGGATCGCATCCAGGTAGAGCTGTCGTGCCGTCCTGGCCTTGGCCGCCTCGTTCTCGGGCACGCTGCGGGTCGTCAGATCCATGGCGCGGAAGGCCTCGTAGGCCCCGGCCGTCTCCGGCGGACGCACGATCCGTCCCACCTCGTCGATCCACACCGCTTGCGGCACGTTCACCAGGTTGTAGAGGTCGGCTAGTCGGTGCGCGTTGTCGATCGGCACCGGATAGCTCGGTCCCGCGGCTTCGATCCAGGGCCGTGCCGCCTCGCTATCCGCGTCCAGGGCGACGGCGATGACGGTGAAACCCAGGTGATGCAGCTCGTCGTACAGCGCCTGCCACACGGACAGATCGTTACGACAGCCTCACCAAGAGGCCCAGGTCGCCAGCAGGACCTTTTCGCCGCGATGATCGGACAGGCGGTGCAGGTTGCCGTCCAGGTCGGGCAGGGCGAAGTCGGACGCTTCGAGGCTTTCCAGCGCCGCCGTCCGCGTGGCGGCGCTTTCGCCCAGCACCCAGATATCGCCATCGTCGCTCGCCAGCACCGGCTTGCCCAGCCGGCGCCAAATGGCCGCGACATCGAGCATGTCATCGCGTGCCAGTTCCTGCGTCGCGCCCGGGGGCAGCGGCACGCAGACCTCGCCGCGGCACAAGCCTTCCGGCTTCAACGTCCAGCCGGTGGCCTCCTCCAGGTGCGCCGCCGGCAGCCACAGGGCGTCGCCGCCGGCGCGCGCCGCGGTGACTTCCGTGGCGCCCGCGTCGGACAGTATCGTGGTCATGTCATGACATCCTTTGCTTCAGGCGTACCGGGCACGGCCATCGACGCAACGGCACGTGAGGACCATTGCTGACGGCACGCAGGCGCGAGCATGGCACTACGCCTCGGCACCGGCAACGCGCGCCTGCGGCATAACAGCCGGCGGTGTCGTGGTGCCTTGTAGCCGGGCGCGGCCGGCGCGATCATGGTTCCGTGTCGGTCGAGCAGGGGAGGACCTGGGCGATGAGCGATGCAAGCACGGCGCCGGCGCCGCTGCCGGGGATCGAGGTCAAGCCGGCGACCGTCGCCGACCTGCGTGCGGCCCTGGCGGCCGGTTTAGCCGACTTCCGCCGGGCACCTCAGTTCGGTCTGTTCTTTGGCGCCATCTATACCGTCGGCGGCCTGCTGATCGTGCTCTCGGTCATGGCCCTGGGGCTCAGCTATCTCGCCTACCCGTTGGCGGCCGGTTTCGCCCTGATCGGCCCGTTCGTGGCCGTCGGTCTCTATGAAGTCAGTCGTCGTCTCGAAGACGGCCGGACGCTCACCTGGGGCGGCATACTCGGGGTGATCTTCGCGCAAGGACGCCGCGAGCTGGGCTGGATGGCCTTCGTCACGCTGTTCATCCTGCTGATGTGGATGTACGTGGTGCGCCTGCTGCTGGCGCTGTTTCTCGGCTTTCAGTCGTTCGCCAGCATGCAGGAGTTCATCACGGTGCTGCTCACCACCGTCGATGGTCTCACCTTCCTCGCCGTCGGCCATGTCGTCGGTGCCGGCCTTGCCTGCGTGCTGTTCTCGCTGACCGTGGTGTCGTTCCCGCTGCTGCTGGACCAGGATCGCGACTTCATCACCGCGATGATCACCAGCGTGCGGGCCGTGGTCGAGAGCCCGGTGGTGATGCTGGGCTGGGGCCTCACCATAGCGGTGTTCTTGCTGCTGGCGATGGTCCCGGGCTTCCTCGGGCTGCTCATCGTCTTGCCGGTGCTGGGCCACGCCACCTGGCACCTCTACCGCCGGCTGGTCAGCTACCGCCCCGCGGGGTAGGCGGAAGGACCAGAACGGGCGGGTCCGAGACCCGCCCCTACAGGATCACGATTGGCTGGTCGGGGCGGGTGTCAGACCCGCCCTCATCTTCTCCAGGTAAGGCCCGACGTCGGGAGCGAAAGCCGGGTCGGCGCAGAGCCGGTGGTAGTGGGCCATGGCGCGTGGGTAGCGTTGCTCGGCGTCGTCGCCGTGGATCACCGGCAGGTCCAGTGCCGCGAGCGCTTCCGCGAAGCTGCGTTCGCGCGAGAACAGGCTGAGCTCGGCGACGAAGCAAATGTCGGCCAGGCTGACGCCGGCGCCGACCAGCCAGCGGCGGTCCGGCCCCAGGGCCCGGTCGAGGCCGCTCATCCAGGCCTCGTAAGCAGCAGCGGCGCTGGCGTGGAACTCTGCCGTCACCCCCTCGCGGCCCAGTGCCAGCAGGTAGATCTGCGAGTCCCGGGCGAACACCAAGCTGACGTCGAGGAAGCTGTCGATGCGGGCGGCCTCGTAGGGATCGCTGCCGTAGAGCGGGCAGCGGGCCGCACCCAGGCGGGCAACCGCGCGCATGATCGAGTTGCTTTCGAAGATGCCGGTGGCGCCGTCCGGGCTGAACGCCGCCGGCACGGTGCCGAACGGATGCGCGTCCAGGAACGCCTCGGTCTTGTGCAGCCGGCCGGCGAAACCGGTCCGCGCCGCCCGCGCGGTGCCGGCGTCATCGGCGCGGTCGGCCTCGGTCAGCGGCCGGGCTTCGAAATCCCACAGCCAGTCGGCCAGCTCGCGCGGCTTGGCGCCGCGGATCTCCAGATCGACGCCGCACAGGCGGGCGGCGATGGTCGCCTTCCACAGCCGCGGGTTGGGCAGGTACGAGAAGAGACGTAAATCGGCCATGGCGATCGCGCCGGTTTCACCACGTCTCGCCGAACGGGCGGATGACGCTGTCGAACGACCAGGCCGAGCGTGGCTGGTGGGCGACGCGGTAGCACTCATCGGCGATGTCGACCGGGCGGCAGAAGAACTCGTCCGGGTGGTCTGGCCAGCGCTTGCGGGTCCAGGGCAGGTCGATCACCGCGTCGATGGCGACATAGGCGACGTGCACGCCCTGCGGGCCGACGCTGCGTGCCATCGCCTCGGCGAGGATGCGCTGGGCCGCCTTGCTGGGCGCGAACATGGCGAAGTTGGCCTTGCCGCGGTAGGCCGAGGTGTTGCCGGTGCAGATTACGGCGCCCCCGCCGGCGGCGATCATGTCCGGCACCAGGGCCCGGCCCAGGTGCAAAAGCGCCATGGTGTTGACCCGGAAATTGCGCTCCAGGATCTCCGGCTCGACCGACATGAAGTCGCCGAAGGCGCCACCGACGGCGTTGTGGACCAGCACCCGCGGCGCCCCCAGGCTGGCCTTGACCCCGGCCAAGGTGGCGGTGAGCGCCTCCGTGTCGGTGACGTCGCAGGGAAAGGCGGCCGTGCCCGGCACCTCGTCGACCAGCGCGGCCAGGCGCTCGGCCGAGCGGGCCAGCATCGCCACCCGGTAGCCGCCTTCGGCGAAGCGCCGCACCAGGGCGGTGCCGGTGCCCGGCCCGACGCCGGTGATCAGGCAGGTCTTTTCCGCGCTCATGCCACGTCGCCTCCGCTTTGTCTTGTTCTGGCGGTGTCAGCCTAGCGCGCGGCGGTGGGCGTGGGGAAGCTGGTGCAAGGTCAGGGGCCTTCATCCTTCGAGACGCGTCCTGCGGACGCTCCTCAGGATGAGGAGCTAATGTGAGAACGACCTCATCTTGAGGAGGCCGCGCAGCGGCCGTCTCGAAGGATGGCTACTCCGCCGCCTGGGCGTAAACCGTCGGCTCCTTGGTCTTCTCGAAGCGCAGGTCAGGCCAGTCGCGGGCGACGTCGTCCAGGTGCCAGGCGTTGCGGGCCAGGAACACCGGGTCGCCCTCGTGGTCGTCAGCCAGGCTGGCGCTCTCCTTGTCGGTGAAGCGCTTCAGCAGGGCGGCATCGTCGCTGCGCACCCAGCGCGCGGTGTACAGTGGCGCCGGCTCGAAATGCACCGGCAGGTCGTACTCGGCGCGGATGCGGTCGGCCAGGACCTCGAACTGCAGCGGCCCGACCACGCCGACGATCCAGTTCGCGCCCAGGCGCGGGCGGAACACCCGGGCCGCGCCCTCCTCGGCCAGCTGCTGCAGGGCCCGGCCGAGGTGCTTGGCCTTCAGCGGATCGTCCGGGGCGACCCGCTGCAAATGCTCGGGCGCGAACGACGGGATGCCGGTGAAGGTCAGCGCCTCGCCCTCGGTCAGGGCATCACCGATGTGCAGGTTGCCGTGGTTGGGCAGGCCGATGATGTCGCCGGCGAAGGCGTCCTCGGCCAGTTCGCGGTCCTGGGCCAGGAACAGCACCGGGTTGTGCATGTTGAGCTGCTTGCCGCTGCGCACGTGCTTGAGCTTCATGCCGCGGCGGAAATGGCCCGAGCACAGGCGCATGAAGGCCATGCGGTCGCGGTGCTTGGGGTCCATGTTGGCCTGGATCTTGAAGACGAAGCCGGCGACCTTGTCCTCCTCCGGGGTCACGGCGCGCTGTGCCGTCGGCTGGGCACGCGGCGCCGGGGCCAGCGTGGCCAGGCCGTCGAGCAGTTCGCGCACGCCGAAGTTGTTCACCGCGCTGCCGAAGTAGACCGGGGTCATGCGGCCTTCGCGGTAGGCGGCCTGATCGAACGCCGGGCACAGGCCCTGGGCCATCTCGACCTGCTCGCGCAAGGCGTGGGCGGCTTCGGCGGGCAGCCGTTCGTCCAGCCGCGGATCGTCGAGACCGCGCATCTCCTCGCCCTCGGCGACGACGGCGCCCTTGCTGCGCGGCATCAGCACCAGGCGGTCGTGGAACAAATCGTAACAGCCCAGGAAGCTGCGCCCCATGCCGATCGGCCAGCTCGCCGGGCTGACGTCCAGCGCCAGGGTCTGCTCGATCTCGTCCAACAGCTCGAACGGGTCGCGGCCCTCGCGGTCGAGCTTGTTGATGAAGGTGACGATGGGTACGTCGCGCAGGCGACAGACCTCGAACAGCTTTAGGGTCTGCTCCTGGATGCCGCGGGCGGCGTCGAGCACCATCACCGCGCTGTCGACCGCGGTCAGGGTCCGGTAGGTGTCTTCGGAGAAGTCCTGGTGGCCGGGGGTGTCGAGCAGGTTGAAGGTGCAGCCGGCGTAGTCGAAAGTCATCACCGAGGTGCCGACGGAGATGCCGCGCTCCTTCTCCACTTTCATCCAGTCGGAACGGGCGCGCCGCGCATCGCCCTTGGCCTTGACCGCGCCGGCGAGCTGGATCGCACCGCCGAACAGCAACAGCTTCTCGGTCAGCGTGGTCTTGCCCGCGTCCGGGTGCGAGATGATGGCGAAGGTGCGGCGGCGGCCGACCTGGTCGGCGATGCTGGGCATTAACTTGTCCTGTAATCGGCGGTTTTCCGGCGCGCCGCCCCGGCGCGCCCGGCGCCGCGGTATAGCACTGTCGGGCGGCCCGGCGAAAGGCCGCCCGGCGGCCGGCGATCTGCTATGGTGCGGCGCACACAAGATGTGGGGGCGCGCGTGCGGCTTGCCAAGAACCATCTCGACGTCGGCCTGTTCACCAACAAACGCCAGGAACAGCTGGATTTCTGGCAGCAGACGGTGGGGCTGGCGTTCGACCATCTGGCCAAGCTCGGCGGCGGGGTGCACCAGCTGCGCCACCACGTGAACGGCTCGATCCTGAAGGTGAACAACGCCCGCGAACCGCTGCCGGTGTTGCCGCTGGCGGGCTGGCGGGAACTGCTGATCGCCCGCGACAGCTTGGACGTACCGCGGCGGCTGCACGATCCCGACGGCAACGCGGTGGCGTTGCTGCCGCCGGGACACGATGGGGTCACCGGCATCGGCCTTAGCCTCAAGGTGCGCGACCGCGCCGCCGCCAGCAGCTTCTGGGTCGACGTCATGCAGTTCGAGCCCATCGACGACGCCACCGTGCGCTGCGGCGACAGCCTCCTGTTCCTGCACCAGGACGCGAACCTGGCGCCGGCCGGCGACGACTGGCGCGGGCCGGGCTACCGCTATATCACCGTGCAGGTGTTCGACTGCGATCGCGAACATGCCGGCATCATCGCCCGCGGCGGTCGCGAAGGGGCGCCGCCCCGGACCATCGGCGAGACGGCGCGGTTTTCGTTTGTGCGCGACCCCGACGGCAACTGGATCGAGGTTTCGCAGCGAGCGCAGCTGACCGGCAGCCTGGACTGAGCCCGCCCGAGACCGACGACAAGGAGGACGATATGAGCGATGTGATCTGGAGCGTCTATCTTTCCGGCGAGATCCACACCGACTGGCGCGACCGCATCGTCGCCGGGGCGGAGCGGGCGGCGCTGCCGGTGAGCTTCTCAGGTCCCGTGACCGACCACGCCGCAAGCGACGACTGCGGCGTGCGCATCCTGGGGGCAGAGGAGAAGCCGTTCTGGCACGACCACAAGGGGGCCAAGGTCAATGCCATGCGCACCCGCAGCCTGCTCGAGCAGGCCGACGTGGTGGTGGTGCGCTTCGGCGACAAGTACCGGCAGTGGAACGCCGCCTTCGATGCCGGCTATGCCGCCGCGCTGGGCAAATCGATCATCACCCTGCACGACCCGGGCCTGACCCACGCCCTGAAGGAGGTCGACGGCGCCGCCGCCGCGGTGGCCGAGACGCCCGAGCAGGTCGTCGCCCTGCTCGACTACGTGATCAACGGCCGGTTGCCGGAGTGACCCGCCCGTCTGCTAACCGGGGTTCCTGGAAAACTGCACGCAATCCTCGGCCAGCGGCAGCCAGGGCTGGGCGCTGTCGGTCCAGATCTGCATCTGCGGTTTGAAGCCACTGGGATCGTCCAGGGTGCCGACCTTGATCGACACCAGGTCGGGCATGTTGCGGATGTTGAGGATGACGGGTGAGCCGCAGGTCGGACAGAAGTTGATCTCCAGCCTGTTGCCGCTGTCGCCGGCGTACTCGTAACCCTTCAGGTCGCCCTGGATCTCCAGGGCCTCGCGCCGCACCAGGGCGATGGTCGACAATGCGCTGCCGCTGGTCTTCTGGCAGTTGCGACAGTGACAGACCATCGTCCTGACGGGATCCTCGGACAGCGTGTAGCGCACTGCGCCGCACAGGCAGCCGCCGGTCATCTCGGTCATGGTGATCTCACCTCCTTTTCACGCCATCGCACGTTCGCCCATCGCCGGCAGCGCTGTCATTGCGTTGAACCAACGCCGCCGACCCGGGCGGCGCCGACGGTCACGCGTCCGTCGGCGCGAGGACGGCCGGCGGCTGGCGCGGCGAGACAGGTGAAGATTGCACCACCGACGTGTTGGTCATGGCATAGGGCATGAAGCGGTCGATGATGCGTTCCAGTTCAGCGACGTCTGGGACCTGGACCTTGGCGATGAAGCAGTCCTCGCCGGTGATGCGGTCGCAGGCAACGATTTCCGGCACCTGGTGGATGATCTCGACCACCGTGCGCAGCTGCCCCGGCACCGGGCGGATGCGCAGCCAGGCGGCAACGTCCAGGCCGAGGGCGGCCGGGTTCAGACGCACGCCATAGCCCTCGATCACCCCGGCGTCCTCCAGCCGCCGCACCCGTTCGGTCACCGACGGCGGAGACAGGCCGACGCGGCGGGCTAACTCGGCCATGCTGGCCCGGGCATCGGCCGCCAGCGCCGCCAGCAACTGGCGGTCGATGCGGTCGAGAGTGTTGTTTTCGGAGCGAAGGTTCATCTTGTATTTGGCCTGCGTTTCAAAGGAAATGTATCAAAATAACCTAGCATTCACCATTCCAGACGGCCAGTCACCTTCGTAGGCTCTGGCGCAAAGGAGATCGCCCTTGCGCCAAAGCGTCGACCGCGCCGCGCGCACCGTGCCGCCGCAGGCCTGGTTCGCCGTCAGCGCCACTTTCCACTATCTCGGCCCGTCTTTCGCCGTGCTGCTGTTCCCGGCCGTCGGGGTGCTGGGCGTGGCCTGGTTCCGCATCGCCACCGCGGCCTTGTTCTTCGCCCCGCTGACCCGGCCCTGGCGCACCCTGCGCCGGGCCGATGGCCGGACCCGGCTGCTGCTGCTCGGCCTCGGCGTGTGCCTTGCGGTGATGAACACTGCCTTCTATCTCGCCCTCGACCGGCTGCCGATGAGCCTGGTGGCGGCGATGGAGTTCACCGGCACCATCGCCGTGGCGCTCTATGGCCTGCGCAGTCGGCGCAACCTCCTGGCCCTGGTGCTGGTGGTCGCCGGTGTCGTGGTACTGATCGACGTCAGGTGGGCGAGCGATCCCTGGGGCCTGTTCTGGTCGGCGCTGAACGCGGCGCTTTTCGCCGGCTACGTCGTGCTCGGCCACAAGGCGGCCGAGGGTGGGGCCGGCGACGGCATCGAACGCCTGGGCGCGGCGATGGCGATCGCCCTGCTGCTGCTGATGCCGGTGGGCCTGATGCAGGCGGTGCGGGCCTTCGCGGTGCCGGAACTGGTGCTGGCCGGGATCGGCGTCGGCCTGTGCTCGTCGGTGATCCCTTACGTCTGCGACCAACTGGCGATGTCGCGGCTGCCGCGGGCCTCGTTCGCGCTGATGCTGTCGCTGCTGCCGGCGACCGCCACCATCGTCCTGGCGCAGATCCCGACGGCGCGGGATCTTGCCGGCATCCTGCTGGTCATGGCCGGCATCGCTGTGCACCGGCCGGCGCGCTAGAGCAATATCGCCTCGAATGGAACCATCCTGGTTCCATTCGAGGCGATGACATTGCTCTACTCTTCAAAGATAGAGCATCTATATCCGATCAAATGGATTGCCAAAGCGATTCCATGTGATCGGATGATGCTCTAGTCCAGCACCGCGATCTTCTTTCGCTCGATCAGCGCCATGTCGATCTCGGCGCCGATGCCGGGAACGTCAGGGCAGTGGGCGAGGCCGTCGCGGTCGATCTCGATCTCGTTGACGACGCTGTACTTGTGCGCGCCGTGCGGCAGCAGCACCTCGAACCAGGTGGTGTTCGGGATGGCACAGGCGAAATGCAGCTGCGCCATGTTGTTGAGCGAGTTGCCGCCGTGGTGGACCTCGTAGGTCATCTGGAAGGCCTCGGCCAGGTGCGCCGTCTTCAGCATGGTGGTCAGGCCGCCCTTGACCGGGATGTCGCCGCGCAGGGCATCGGTCGCCTTCTCGGTGAGCCAGATGGCGTAGGTGCCGAGGTCGCCCTGCGGGTACTCGGTGGCCAGGATCGGGATGTCCAGCTTGGCCCTGAGCTTGCTGTAGGCGTAGATGTCCTCCTCGTTCAGCGGATCCTCGTACCAGCGGAAATCCAGCGCCTCGATCGCCCGGCCGACGCGCAGTGCCTGGGGATAGCTGTAGCCCCAGGTCGAATCCAGCATCAGCGGATAGTCGTCGCCGACCGCCTGACGTGCGAGCTGGCAGGTGCGGATGTCGATCTCTGGATCCTGCGGCGGGTGGATCTTGTAGGCCTTCCAGCCGTCGTCGCGGAACGCCACCGCCTCCTCGGCATAAGCCTCGGGACTGTCGAGCATCTGGCTGGAGGCATAGGCGCCGATGGCGCTGCGGCCGCCGCCTAGGAACTTGTAGAGCGGCAGTCCGGCGGCCTTGGCGGCGATATCCCAGAGCGCGGTGTCGCAGGCGCCGACCACGCGCAGCCCGATATGCCGCTGGCGGGCGCGCATCGCCCGGTGCAGCGGCTCGCGCGCCAGCGGGTCCTGGCCCAGCAACACGGGCTTCAGGAACCGGATCAGCGCGCCGGCATCGGTCTCGGCCGGGTTGGTGGCGGAGCCGAGGAAGGCATGGCCGTCGATCCCGGCATCGGTACGGATGGTGACGAGCCCCAGGTTGCTGTGCCCGGCCTGGTTCTGCGAGCCGGGGTGATAGCGCGTGGCCGGGATATCGTCCCAATCGAACAGGGTGACGCTGACGGCATCGATCTGCATGTCTCGCCTCGCTTGTCAGATGGCGGGTTCTGCCCTCAGCATACGCGCATGGCGCACGCAAGGGAGCCTCGAGCAAGATGACCTGGGCCGACGATCTGCAGCATGCCGGCTTCACCGTGGCGCCGTTGCCGGGGGCGTCCTTCGGCCGACTGCTGCGCTATCGCCACGGCGATGCCGCGGCGATGGTGGCGGCAGCGGAAGCGGCGCCCGACGCGCTGCCGGCGGCGCTTAATGCCGCCGACGGCCTGCTGCTGTTGCCGGGGCTCGAGGCGATCAGCGCCGAGCCGGAGCTGCTGGTGCGCCTGAGCCGGCTGTTCGGCGCCGAGGTCGAGAACTACCACGAGACCCTGACCCCGACGAACATGGTGCACGACAGGGTGCCCGAGATCCTGGTGGTCTCGAACCTGCCGCCGGTCGACCGGGCACCGCCGCCGCGGCCCGAGCCGCCGCTGAGCGAGAACGGCGGCCTGCCGGTGCAGTTCCCGCACCGCCGCGGCTGGCATACCGACCAGAGCTTTCGCCGGCCGCCGCCGGACGTCTCCCTGTTCTTTGCCGCGCAGCCGGCGCCAAAGGGCCAGGGCCAGACCCTCTATGCCGACGGCCTTGCCGCCTATGACGCCCTGCCGGCGGACCTGAAGGCGCGTATCGAGGACATGGAAGCGCTGCATGTGCTGCCGGGCACCGGCCGTTCCGAGCAGGTCGTGCGGGCCGGGGAGACGCCGCGGCCGCTCAAGCCGCACGAGCGGCCGCAGCGCCAGCCGCTGGTGCGCACTCATCCCGTCACCGGCCGGCGCGCGCTCTACCTGTGCGAAGCCGGGCAACTGGACTGGATCGACGGCCCGATCGTCGGTCTCGAACCCGGGCCCGACGGCGACGGGGCCGAGCTGGTGTACACCCTGATGCGCCACTACACGCAAGCCAGCTTCGTGCACGTCCAGGACTGGGTCCGCGGCGACCTGGTGATCTACGACAACCGCTGCCTGATCCACGCCGCCACCTGGTTCGACGCCGACCGCCACGGCCGGGTGATGTGGCGCACGACGACGCGCGGCAATCCCGGCCCGCTCTACGCCGACGAGGCGCCGAGCTGGCTGCCGGCGGCGGCCGGCTAGGGCATGTCAGGTATGTCGGAAGCGGCTTGGTCCTTGGCCTTCATCCTTCGAGACGCGTCCTTACGGACGCTCCTCAGGATGAGGAGCAAACAATAAGGACCTCACACTGAGGAGGCCGCGCAAGCGACCGTCTCGAAGGGTGTCGCAGCAAAGGCTTCGACTCTAGTCGAGCTCGATCGCGGCCATGGGGCCGACTTCGGCCGGCCCGGCGGGCGACAGGAAGTCGGCCCAGACGGCGTTGTGGTGGGCGATGATCTGTGTCGCCGAGAGGTGCGGCCGGTCGGCCGTGGTGTGGCCGTCGGCCGGCGCGATGGTGCGGTAGCCGCGGGCCAGCGCACTTCGTACCGTGGTGTCGACGCAGAAGTCGCTGGCACAGCCGGTGACGATCAGCCGGTCGGCGCCGGCGGTGCGCAGCACCTCCGCCAGGCTCGTATCCAGGAACGCATCGCACGAGGTCTTACGCACCACGACGTCGGCGTCGTCGACCTCGAGGCCCGGCAGCAGGTGCCAGCCGGGGGCGTCGGGGTGGTGCGGATCATCCGCCGGACCGTCGTGCTGGACGAAGATCACCGGCCCGCCCGCGGCCCGCACGCGGCCGGCCAGGGCGTTGATCCGCTGTACCAGGCCGTCGGCGTCGTGGCGCGGCGTCGCCGGCGTGAACGAGCCCTGCTGCATGTCGATGACGATGAGCGCGGTGGTCATCGTCACTTCCCGCCCAGGCCGGTTAGTTTTTGTGCTCGCAAGCCGTGTCTCCAGTTCTCTGGCATCTCGGATACCGCGAAGCGGAAACCCGGGATGCAGGGCGTTGCCGCAGGTCTGTGATCGCGCTGTCCGATTTTGCGGCGCGGTGGTTCCCCGTGTGTCGACTGCTTCCGGATGATACGCGATCATCCGTCGGTAGGTGCAGTGTGGAGGTTACAAGTGATGCGAGGCGCGGACCTGCTGGTGCAGACCCTGGCGGATGCCGGTGTGACACGGTTGTTCAGCCTGTCGGGCAACCAGATCATGCCGGTGTACGACGCCTGCATCGGGTCGGGAATCGAAATCGTCCACACCCGGCACGAGGCCGCGGCCGTGTTCATGGCCGACGCCTGGGCCCAGCTCACCGGCCAGGTCGGGGTCGCGCTGGTCACCGCGGCGCCGGGTTTTGCCAATGCCCTGGGGGCGCTCTACACCGCGCTGGGCTCGGAAAGCCCGGTGCTGCTGCTCTCGGGCGATGCCCCGCGGGCCCAGGATGGCACGGGGGCGTTCCAGGCCCTGGACCAGGTAGCGATGAGCGCGCCGGTGACCAAGCTGTCCTGCCGTGCGACCTCGGCGGACCATCTTGGCGCCGACGTCGGCCGGGCGCTCGACACGACGGGCGGCGCGCGGCCGGGCCCGGTCCATCTGGCCTTGCCGTTCGATGTGCTGCAAGCGGCGGTGACCGACCCGGTACCCGAAATGCAGCCGGGCGACGGGTCGGACCCCGCGGCGGCGTCGCCGGCCGAGCTGGCGGCTGTGGCCGATGCGTTGGCCACCGCGCGGTGCCCGCTGATCCTGACGGGACCGGCCCTCAACCGCACCCGGGCGCGGGGGCTCCACGATCGTCTCGTCGAGTCCCTGGGTGCACCGGTGATCGCGTTGGAAAGCCCGCGCGGCCTCAACGACCCGTCCCTGGGGGCGCTGGACCAGGTGCTGGCGCAGGCCGACCTGATCGTCAGCCTGGGCAAGCGCATCGACTTCACCCTGGGTTTCGGGGCGGCGACGGTCAGCGAGCCGGACGGCGGCTGGATCGTGATCGATGGTGAGGCGGCGGCCGGCCGCGCGGCGCGGACCAACCTGGGTGAGCGCCTGAGCCGATTGATCGTGGCTGATCCCTGTGCCACGGCCAAGGCGCTGCTCGCAACGGCCAAGCCGGGCGCGGTAGCGGCAGACTGGCATGCCCGGGTGACGGAACTGACGTCGGCTCGTAGTGCGCTGCCGGCCGAGACGACGTCGGACGGCATGATCACCTCGGCCGGGCTGTGTGCCGCGGTGCAACGCCAGGTCGCCGCGGCGGCGGCGTCGGTGGTGATCTGCGACGGCGGCGAGGTCGGCCAATGGGCCCAGGCGATGGTCAATGGCGATGAGCGGTTGATCAACGGGCCCGCGGGCGCCATCGGCGGTGCCCTGTGCTATGCGGTGGCGGCGCGACAGGCCCGGCCGGACGCCGCGATCTTCGTCCTGATGGGCGACGGCACCGTCGGATTTCACCTCGCCGAGTTCGAGACCGCAGTGCGGGCGGACACGCCGTTCGTCGCGGTGATCGGCAACGACGGGCGCTGGAACGCCGAGCATCAGATCCAGCTGCGCAACTACGGCCCGCAGCGGCTGATCGGCTGCGACCTCAGCCCGGCGCGCTATGATCTCGCTGTCGCCGGCCTGGGCGGGCACGGCGAGTTCGTCACCGAGCTGGCGGATCTCGACGCGGCGCTCGCCCGCGCCCTGGCGTCAGGCAAGCCCGCCTGCGTCAACGTCCGCATCGACGGCCTGCCGGCACCCGGCGGCGCGGCGCACTAGAGGCTGTTCGGTTGAGGTGAATTCGCTACCCGTTGACCCCGGCTTTCGTGTTGTGTCCCGGGTGATTGTTGAGACGCTCGATTGGCGCGTTGTATCCAAGGCACCTGAGTCTGGTTCGATTGTAGGCATCGACGAAGCTGCGGATGAACTGATTTCGTTCGTGGTGTGTGTCGAAGCGGTTCTTGCCGTGGTTTCGGG
>Ga0209458_1000012_pt1 | contig 132759 bp, 124 predicted proteins | sample WorMetLIZAISLAND_FD_187411 | JGI IMG/M metagenome (GOLD analysis project Ga0209458, IMG submission 187411) | Marine gutless worms symbiont microbial communities from Max Planck institute for Marine Microbiology, Germany - Inanidrilus manae... ...
CCGTCGGTTTGCCCAGGCAGTGCGGCTCAATCTTCGCCCATTGGGCGTCTGTCAGCACAAAGCGTTCCATCCCGAGCTTGAATCACAAACAAACCCAAAAGGGAATCCTGAATCTCAACAGGCCCTAGAGCGCACAAGCGGTCCAATCAAAAGTCAAAGCGTTCGATGCGGCAAAGGATAGGGATGGGATCATGGTGAACTTCTGTTCCGACAACGTGACCGGCGCGGCGGCGGAGATCATGCAAGCGCTGCAGCGGGCCAACGAGGTGACGGCAGCCAGCTCCTACGGCGAGGACGACTGGACCGCACGGGTCGAGGCTCGGCTCCGCGAGATCTTCGAAACCGACCTGGCCGCCTTTCCGGTTGCCACCGGCTCGGCCGCCAACGCGCTGGGCTTGAGCCTGCTGACGCCGCCCTACGGCGCGGTCTACTGCCATCCCGAGGCGCACATCAACGTCGACGAATGCGGTGCGCCGGAGCTTTTCAGCGGCGGTGCCAAACTGGTGACGGTGCCGGGCGCACGCCAAGATGCCGGCCGAGGGCCTGGCCAAGGCGATCCACGGCGCCGGCGTCGTGCACCACGTGCAGCCGGCGGCGATCAGCCTCTCTCAGGTGACCGAGGCGGGCAGCCTCTACAGCCTGGAGGAGATCGCCGCCCTCACGGCGATCGCCAAGCAGCATGGCCTGGGCGTGCAGATGGACGGCGCGCGCTTCGCCAACGCCCTGGTCGCGCTCGGCTGCACGCCGGCCGAGATGACCTGGAAAGCCGGCGTCGACGTGCTGGCCTTCGGCGCCACCAAGAACGGCGCCTTCGCTGCCGAGGCGGTGGTGCTGTTCGACCCCGCACAGCGCGAGCGCTTCGGCTATATCCGGAAGCGCGGTGGCCACCTGTTCTCCAAGATGCGTTTTCTCTCGGCCCAGCTCGAGGCCTATCTGGCCGACGATCTTTGGCTCAGGAACGCGCGCCACGCCAACGCCATGGCCGCCAAGCTCTCTGCCGGCCTGACGGAGTTGCCCGACGTCACCCTGGTGCACCCGACCCAGGCCAACATGATCTTCGCCCGCCTGCCGACTGCGCTCATCGACGGCCTGATGGCCGAGGGCCATCAGTTCTACCGTTGGCCCAGCAGCGAGGGGGAGGGGGCAGGCGAAGCCGGAACGCCGAAAGAGGAAATCCGCCTAGTGGTCGCCTTCAACACGTCGGCGGCCGATGTGGAGGCCTTCCTGGAGGCCGCCATTCGCCTAAGCGGCACGGGTTTGCGGCAGTCCGCCTGACAGGCCGCCGCCGAAGGCGGCCGGCGCGGCATTGGCGACGATCCGGCACCCGTAGCCCGGACTTGTAACCGGCCCCGGCATTCGCTAAATCTCTCGTTTCCCGGTCACGTCCCCTTCGTCTAGTGGCCTAGGACGCCGCCCTCTCACGGCGGAAACAGGGGTTCGACTCCCCTAGGGGACGCCATCTCTTACATCAGCGAATTTCACCCGCCGCGGCTTCGCCCACGTTGCCGCTAAGGCTTACCCCAACCCCCTAATCGCCTTCACCGTCTCGCGCAGGCCCTTGTGCAGGATCTTGTCGCGGCGCAGGACCAGGCCGAGTTGGCGGTGCAGCTTGGGGGAGAGGGGACGGGTGATCAGGCGGGAGGATTTGCCGCGGTCGCGCAGGGCGATTTCCGGTAGTACGGCGCAGCCGAGGCCGGCGCCGACCAGTTCCTTGATCGCTTCCACGCTGCCCAGGTCCATTACCGGCGAGAGGGCCACGCCGGCGCGGGTGAACCACTGGTCGACTACGCGCCGCGTGTTGCCACCGACCTCGTAGAGCACCAGAGGCAGCTTGGCGAGCGCGGCCGGGGTCACCTGTTTCGGGAGCGGCGGGCCGTCGGCCGCGGCGACGGCGACGTAGGGGTCGTCGAGCAGCGGCGTTACGTCGAACATGCGCCCGGGTGCGGGCAGGGTGAGCAGGCCGAGGTCGAGACGGTTCTCCTCCAGCGCCTTCGTTATGTCGGCGGTGTTGCCGGTCCTGACGCTGATCTCCAGGCTCGGGAAGCGCCGCTTGAGGTCGCGCAGGAGCGGCGGCAGCAGATAGATGCAGGCGGTGTCGCCGGTGCCGATGCGGACCCGGCCGAGCGCACCGCTGGCGTGCGAGGCCATGCCGTCCATGGCCGAGGCCACCGCCGCCTCGATGCGTCCGGCATGCTCGATCAGCTCCAGGCCCGCGGCGGTCGGTGTCGCCCGCTTGCCGACCCGCTCGATCAGCCGCAGGCCGAGCCGCTTCTCGAGCTGGCGGATCTGCAGACTGACGGCCGGTTGGCTGATCTGCAGGCGCTCGGCCGCGGCTGAGAAGCTGCCGAGCGCGATGACCTCGGTGAAGGTCTTGAGTTGGTCCAGCTTGAGATCCTGCATACCAAAGTTATGCTTATGTTTCGCATAAGAAGTCAAATATTGCTTTATGGATGGATAAGCCCAATTTGGCCTAGGAGCAGGCCTCGCGTCCTGCAGGTGCCCAGTTCAATGACCAGTCCCGGTGGCTGAGCGGAAGATTTCAGCCAAAGGCCTCCTGCTGGAGGCTGCCCGCTCCCTCGTGTGCTCGCCGCAGTCGCGCCCGCGCCAGCTCTCGGCGCTTCGCGAGCTGGACGAGCGACTGCTGGTCGATATCGGGGTGACGCGCAGCGATAGTCTGCGCGCTCGTCTCGGACGAAAGGAGAGACCCATGACGCCTGTGCCAGATGGTTTGCCCAGCTCCGACCTGGGCCTTGACCTGAACGCCCACGGTGGACAGGCGGTCACCGTCCGCGATTCCGCCCAAGCCGACATGGTGGCGATCCAGCGGATCTATGCGCACAACGTCCTGACCGGTTTGGCCTCGTTCGAGGAGAAGCCGCCCAGCCTGGAGGATATGCTGAGACGCCGCGCCGCCGTGCTTGCCGCTGGGCTGCCATACCTGGTGGCGGATGTAGAGGAGGCGGTCGTTGGCTACGTCTACGCCAGCGGCTATCGACTGCGGCCGGCCTATCGCTACACGGTCGAGAACTCGGTCTACGTCGCCGATGGGATGCAGGGCCTCGGTGTTGGCCGGGCGCTGCTCGCCGCGCTGATCGCGCGCTGCGAGGCCGGGCCCTGGCGCCAGATGGTCGCGGTCATCGGCGACAGCGGCAATGCGGCTTCGATCGCATTGCACGAAAGGCTCGGCTTCCGCATGGTCGGCCGCTTGGAGGCGGTCGGCTTCAAGCTCGGCCGTTGGGTCGACACGGTGACCATGCAGCGCCCGCTCGGCGTGGGCCGCGGCGCCTTGCCGGTCGGCGAGCGCCAAACGAGCCCTGCAAGGTGATTGCGCAGCATGGTCGTCTCTGCCTAGCTGCCTCGCACACCGCGAGCGGAGGCGTTTTCCCTTGTTTGGTTCGATGATCAGCGAGGACTAGATCGTGAGCGCTGCAACCAATGTGGTGCCGGCCGGCGAGCGGTCGTGGCTCGCGGCGCTGTCGTTGAGTCGCGCCTTCATCGCGCTGATCTTCATGACCTACGCCGCGAGCCTGCCGGTCCTGACGCGCGAGTGGTCGATGACCGGCACCCAGGCCGGCTTCGTGCAGACCTGCTTCTCGGCCGCCTTCGCGATCTCCCTGTTCGTCACCTCGTGGTTCTCGGACCACATCGGCGCCAAGCGGATATTTGTCTGGTCCTGCTGGCTGGGTGCCGCGGCGGCGCTCGCCTTTGCGCTCTTCGCCCGCTCCTACGAGCAGGCGCTCTGGCTTTACGCATTGGTTGGCCTGACTCAGGGCGGCTCCTACACGCCGGCGATCATGCTGGTGGCGCAACAAATGCCCCCGGGGCGGCGCGGTGCCGGCGTCGGGTGGGTGCTGGCGGGCATGTCGGCGGGCTATGTCGGGTCGATCAGTCTGGCTCACGGACTGATCGCGACCTTCGACTATCAGACCGCCTTCGTGGTCTGCGCGCTCGGCACTGTTGTGGGCGCGATCTTCGGCAGCATGGCGGCGAGCCGCGTTGCAAACCAGGTCGCCGGCCTGGCGGCGAAGGTGAAGCCTGTCGCCCTGTTCAAGGATCGCCGCTCCGTTCTCTTGACCGTCGGCTACATGGGCCACTGCTGGGAGCTGTTCGGTTTCTGGGCCTGGGCGCCGGCCTTCCTGATCGCCAGCCTGGGCAGCCGCTTCGCCTTGGGCGCCGTCGGCCTCGGCATAGCCATTGCCCTTGCGCTGCATCTCTCCGCCTTCTTCGCCTCCTTCACTCTGGGACAGGCGTCGGATCGCTATGGCCGGAGGGCCGTGCTGCTCACGGTGGCGGCGATCGGCGCGCTCTGCTCGTTCGGCTTCGGTTGGTCCGGCCAGTTGCCGTCGGCCCTGCTGCTGGCCTTCGCTGCGCTCTACGGCTTTGCGGCGCTCGGCGACTCCTCGGTGCTGTCCACCGCCATGAGCGAATCCGTGCCGGCGGCCTACCTGGGGCGGGCGCTGGCGGTGCGCTCCATCCTCGGCATCGGGATCGGCGCGGCAGCACCGGTCGCCTTCGGCGCCGTGCTGGACCTGAGCGCGCCCGGACAGGGCTGGGGCTGGGCCTTCGTCTTGATGGGTGTCGGCGGCCTGATCGCCACTGTCTGCGCCGCCTTGCTGCCTGGCAAAAACTCGTCTCGACCCGGGAGTTCCCCCGCGCAGCTGCCGTAGCCAACTCCGAGGTGCCGCCCCTTGGCTGGCGGCGTAGGCCGCAACGGCCGGAAAAAACACATGTACGCCGATGGATGACCACCGTGGAGGCATCGTATGATGCTTCTATGAGGACAGTCCGCGCCTTTTGTTCGCTTGTCGCTCTATTCAGCCTCTCGCTGCCGCTAGTTTCGGCAGCGGCCGAGGAGGCCCAGTCGCTTGCCTACGAGGTCTGGTTCGGCGGTCTGAAGGCACTTGAGGCCGACAGCCGTATCATGCGCCACAAGGAGTCATACCGGGTGACGCTTAGCGCCCGCACCAAGGGGATGGTCGGTTGGCTCTATCCCTACGAGCTGGAGCTCGAGACCGTGGGCGCCCGCCAGTCGGCGGAGCACAGCCCCCGACAGTTCAACAGCAAGAGCCGCAGCTCGGACGAGACCAAGAAGCTGGCCATCCACTACGACGAAGACGGCGGGATCGAGGTGCGCCGCGAACCCGCGTCCAAGAATCCGGACTCGAAGGCTCTGCCTGCCGAGATGACGCACGAGACCTTGGACCCGGTAAGCGCGATGCTCACCGTGATAGCGAGTGCCTCGCGGGCGGCATCAGGCGACGGCTGCCAAGGCCTCGCCCGCGTGTACGACGGCAAGCGGCGCTATGACCTCTGGGCCCGGCCGGCCGGGACGACCACCCTGAAGGCGAACAGCTACAACGTCTACAGCGGACCGGCGACGCTTTGCCGCCTCACCCTGCAGCCACTGGCCGGCTTCAAGAAAGAGAAGCGCCTGGCCTTGCGTATGCCGCGCGAGATCACGCTCTGGCTAGCGCCGATTGGCAACGGCGGTGCGCTGCTGCCTGTACGGCTCGAGGGCGAGAGCAGCTTCGGCGGACTGGTGGCGCATCTGGTTGGCGCCAAGAGCGAGCCGCAAAGCGCCCGGGCCACGCGTCGGCCGAAGCGAATCGGCGGGAGATAGGGCAATGACGATCGCTTCGGCGACCAAACGAAGGCGTTTTCTGGTCTGGCCGCTCGTCGGTCTCGGCCTGATTCTTGTTCCTCCCACCCTTTGGCTCGGCGTGCAGATGCTGCATGGCCCGGAAGACCTGCTGCGTGATCCGCTGCCCAACATTACGCGGGAGATAGTCGAGCCCTATGCCGGTGAAGGCTGTCGGACGGAGAGCCGTTGCAGTGATGTATCCCTGCTGTCCAGGCACGCACCGCCGATCCGTTTCGCTACGGCCCTTCCGGCGGAGACGACCGAGGAGCGCCTGCCGACGGTGATCCTCTTCGGTGGGTTCCGCACCGGCCGCGAGGCCCTCAAGCACCTGCCGGAGCTGGGGCGCAACGCGGTGGTGACCTACGAGTATCCGGTCGAACGCCGGGACTGGAAAGAGGCCTCGACGATCGGCCGTCTTGCACTCGGCTACGGCGCGGCCTTTCGCGTCCCGCGGCAGCTCGCGGCCCTGCTGCGGTGGGTAAGGGCGCAGCCCTGGGCCGACCCAAACAGGATCAGCCTGGTCGGCGTCAGCCTCGGCGCGATGGTCCTGCCGGCGGCGCAACGCCTGGCGCAGGAGCACGACGCGCCGCCCACCACGTCGGTCCTCGCCTATGGCGGCGCCGATCAGGCGACGGTCGTCGAAGCGAACCTGAAGAAGATCCTGCCCGAGGCGCTGAGGCGCCCCGCGGCCTGGCTGATCGCGCGCGTGTTCAACGCGATGGAGCCGGCCGCACATTTGCCGCACCTGCGCGGCGACTTTCTCCTGATCAATGGGGACCGCGACAAGCGTATCCCGCTGGCCGCGATCGAAAGCCTGCAGAGCGCGACGCCGGAGCCGAACCAGATCGTCATGCTGTCCTCCGGCCACATCGATCCGAAGGACCTGGCGCTGCTCGACCAGATCCTCGGCATCATGCGCACTTGGCTGGTCGAGCGCGCGGCAATCAATCCGTAGTCCCCCAGGAGAAACCTGGGCTGCTTATGGCGGATTGCGCGCTTGTACGATCAACGAAATCAAGCGGTCGAACTCGCGCCTTAGTATGAAGCGGTCGTCTCGGCAGAAATCGGAGCCAGCGTGCGAGATCTCGAGACAGTGAAGGGCCAAGCGTTCGAGCGCAGTAGCCGTGTCGATCTGCTCTTCCTTCGTTATCTCGAGGAGGCGCTCTAGGAACTCCTGCATGTCGGCTTGGTGAACGACAACCGTCCGCCATTCCGGCAGGACAAAGAGCGCCTGCTGTCCCAGGCCCCACGCAAAGTAGGTCCCCCGGGGCAGTCCGGTCTCAGGGCCGGGTATCCACCAGAGGTAGCCATGGCCGCTCTTCAGGCCTGGATCACCGGTTGGTGTCTGGTCGCTGACAATACGCTCGACCCAGCTGCCGGGGATCACTTGATCTCCCCGCCAGTTGCCCTTTGAGAGATAGAGCTGCCCGAAGCTCGCCAGATCACGGGCCGACATTTCGAACATCGCTGCGCGATGTTGCGAGACCTGCGGCTCGGAGACATAGGAAACCGAAGCGGTCGAGAAGTCCTGCATGCCGATCCGATCGGCTATACCGCTTTTGAAGGCCTCGCCGACAGAGAGACCGGTTGCCGACTCGAACACGCTGGTCAAGACGTTGTGGTCCCAATTGTTGTAGGCCCACACGGTGCCGGGGGCGTTCTCGCCATCGCCGAGCCGCCGATCCTTCTCCTGCGTTAGCCCTGCCTCGGCCGCCGCCGCATGATTGATCCCCGAGGTATTCTTGATCAAATGCAGCACCTTGGCTTGCGACTGTAGGGGCGACAGAGGCCCGGGCTCGTCGTCTATGCCGAGTTCCTTGAGAGTGGCGTCCAGGTCCAACTGTTTGGGGCCCGGTCCGGCGTGCTGTCCCACCAAAGCGCTGAGTAAGGCCTTACGCATGGAATGGGTCATGCGGGGCCTGTGCAGATCGCCGAACGAACGGACAACCACGCCGTCCGTGACGATCATCAAGGTATCCGTACTCAGAGACTTCGCATAGTCGAGCGCTCTGTCGAGCGCCTCCGGGTTCCATCCCAGCTGTTTGGTGTCGGCCTCGCTCAAGCGGCCAGTCTCATCCGCATGGGCATCAGGGCCTGACAGCACACCAACTACAAGGCAAATGAGCGCTAGGCTCCAAACAGGGCTCATCGAGAAACCTTCGACTTCCTTACATCCAATGTGACAGATCTGGTTGTTGCTCGTTTCCAACACAACCTTTGGACTGCGCCGGTTTTGGTGGCGGTGGCGGTTTCGTGTTAGCATCCCTCCAAGCGCGGAGGTGTGGAGGTCCGCGCGAGCGTTGGCTGAACCAGGAGGGCTCTAGCCATGAAACGCGCGATTCTAGGGGGACTGCTGTGCCTTGGCCTGGCGTTGGCGACTGTCTCCGCCGAAGCGGGACATCGCCACTACTACGGTTACGGTGGCTACGGATACCATCACAAGCATCGAGGCGGCGATAACCTACTGATCGCTGCCGGCATCGTCGGCGGCGCCGTCCTATTGAATTCGTTGCTGAGCTATCGGCCCTACAGTCCGCCGCCGCCGCGGGCCGTCTATGTGCCGGCCTACCGGCCTACCTGTTATCAGGACCAGGTCTATCGCATTCTGCCGGATGGCCGCATTCAGTGGGGTGCGCGCACGCGCTGCTACTGACTGCGCCGGCGTGACATTCGGCACAGCCTCCGCGCTGTGACTGTAGGATCACTTTCCCGTACGCCCGGGCGGCTGTGATGCTGCTTGGATCGAGCCTGTTACACGCTCTTCGTGGATAGAGGGGAGGTAAGGGTGAAGGGATTGACCCATCTTGTGATAGCCGGCGCCCTGTTGCTGGCAAGCGCCACGGCGGCGGCCGAGCAACCGACCGCCGGCCAGGTCGATCGCGTCCAGGGTAGCGCGACCGCTAGCCAGGCCCAGAACGCCCGCTCGCTGGCCGCCGAGTCTGCGCTGCTGTTCAAGGACCTGCTGCAGACCGGCGCGCAGGCTCGCCTGGCGGCGACCTTGGTCGACGGCACGGCGCTGACCCTGGGCGAGGATGCGCGTTTGCTGATCGACGAGTTGCTCTACGACCCATCCGGCGGGCAGGGCAAGCTGCTGCTCAACGTAGTCGCCGGCGCCTTTCTTTTCGTCGGCGGCAAGATCGAAGAGGCGGCGGGCGCCGATGTCGCGATCCGAACGCCGGTCGGCACCATCGGCATCCGCGGCACCACAGTCTGGGGCGGACCGATCGATGGCGGCTATGGCGTGTTGGTCCTCGACGGCGAGGTAACGGTCTCGACGACGGGCGGCGACGTGATTCTGAACGCCGGCCAGGCGACCATGATCTTCGACCCGGCACGCGGGCCCTTTCCCGGCTACGGCTGGGCGCAGGAGAAGATCGACCGCGCTGTAGAGACCATCAGCTTTGCCGAGTAGGGCGGCGCATTAGTAGCATCGGCCCACAGACCGCCAGGAAGACGGCGAAGGCACCGATCCAGGCCGCAGCGGCGACCATTAACAGAGGATCGTAAAGCTCCTGGACCATCGCCGCGCCGATCCGGGCAAGTGCGGCCACGGTCACCAGGCCATAGGCCAGGGTCAGGCCGCGGCCGGCGTGCAGGGCCCGACCCGTATGGCCGAGGGTGGCGCGGCTCATCACCGCCAGGATCATGGTGCCCATCGCGCCGGCGGTGATGGCGTGGATCGCGGCACTCGGCGGCACGGCCGACGGGAACAAGGCGTTCGCGCTCACCAATGCCAGACCGATGGGCAGCCAGCCATAGCCCAGGTGCAGGACTAGGAGCAGCGGTTCTGAAAAGGTCTGTAGCCCCTGCCAGCGGGCCAGACGCAGCGCATGGGCAAGCGCGGCCAGGGCGGTCAGCGCCCCGGCGACGATGGTGTCGGGGGTGAAGACCCAGGCGATCAGCGCCAGCAGGGTGACCAGTAGAACGGCCCGGTCGAAGGCCGTGAAGCCCGGCGGCAGCGCCGTGGAGCCGCGGGCCCTGAGCCAGGTGAGGGTGAAGCTCGGCACGATGCGGCCGCCGATCAGCGCGATCAGCGCCACGAAGACGGCGATGCCGAGGCGGCGGGGCGGCTCTCCGATGGCAACCAAGTCGAAGGCCGCCGCTAGGAACCAGCCGTTGGCGAGCAAGAATATGGCAAGCGCGGCGATTAGCGGCAGATTGCGCCAGGTCTTGCCGGCGACGATCTCGCGCGCCGCGACGGCGAGCAGTACGGCCGGGAAGGCCAGGGCCGCGGCCAGGAGAGCGGCCGGCTCGACCGACGCGCCGAAGGCCATGGCGAGGCGGGCAAGCAGCCATAGGCCGACCAGACCGAGCAGCGGCCCGCCCTGCAGCGGCAAGCGTCCGGTCCAGTTCGGAATCGCCGTCAGCAGGAAGCCGGTCAGCGCCGCGCCAGCGAAGCCGAACAGCATTTCATGCTGGTGCCAGGTCAGCAGGTCCAATGGCGCCGGTAGATCCAGGGCGCCGCTCAAATTGGCGAGGAAGAGCGCCAGCGCGAGGGGCGCCCAGAGGCCGGCCAGCAGGAAGAAGGGGCGGAAGCCATGCGCCAGGATCGGCAGACCGGAAACGCGCCGATAGCGCGGCACGGGAACGCGTCGTTCCCGCATCTCAGACATGGCAGTCATAGGAGCTTCCCAGCGCTGTGCACTTGGCCGCCGCTAAGGAAGCAGCAGCCAGACGATGAGCCAGATGTAGAGCGGTGCCGGAACGGCGAGCCAGATGAGGGACAGCGGAAACAGGCGCCAGCGATCGTTCATGGCGGTCTCTCCCTTGCCGGTGTTTCGGCTCTTTGTGGGGTACGTCGACATGGCAGCTCAGCCAAGCAGACCTAGGGCGCGGACGATCTCGACCACGAAGACCGTGGGCAAGCCGATCAGGTAGGCAAGGCGCACCGAGGCGGCCAGGGTCCGACCCGGCCGGTCCAGCCGTGGGGTTGGAAGGCCACGGCTTTCGCTGGCCAGCCGGCCGATCAAAAGAAGGAAGGTCGCGAACCAGGCGACGGTCAGAAACTCCGCGATCAGGACGATGTACGGCATGGCCGGTCTCCCACCACAAAGCAGAGCGCAAAGAGCGTTGCGGGTTTTTGAAATATGTATTGTTTATACTTCTTTTGCCGATATAGTGAGTCCGCGAATCAAAAACAATATGAAAAATACATCTTTTGTCTAAGAGTTTGCGGTGCGCCTCACCCTGTACAGCGACTATGCCTTTAGGGTGTTGATTTATCTGGCGCTTCGCGGGCCGGATTTGAGTACGATCCAAGAGATCGCCGAGGCCTACGGCATCTCTGAGAACCATCTGATGAAGGTGGTCCATCAGCTCGGGCGCGCCGGCTGGGTCGAGACGGCTCGCGGCCCGGGCGGTGGCCTGCGCCTGAAGACGTCGCCGCAGGAGATTCGCCTCGGCCTGGTGGTCAGCTTCACCGAGGACGACTTCCGCCTGGTCGAGAGCTTCGATGCGGCGCGCAGCAGCTGTCGGATCACCCCGGCCTGCCGCCTGCAGGGCATCCTCTCGGAGGCCAAAAGCGCCTTCCTCGGCGTGCTCAATGGCTTCGCCCTGGCCGATCTGGTCGAGGAGCCCGACCAGCTCATGCGGATTCTACACAGTCCTGCACCGCCGGGCGACCCCGTCGGCGCGCCAGCGCCCTAGCCGAAAACAGGACTAGCCTCCCCTTCGCTAGTTGGCCATCTCGTCCAGGTCCAGCTTGTCGTAGACCTCGTCGACCATCCAGTCGCGCACCAGCTCTGGGATGTCTTCCTCGCTGAAGTTTTTGCTGCGCTTCGGCATCGGCGGCGAAACGCGCCAGGTGCGCCAGCTCCTCGCCGGTCAGCTCGATCTAATAACCGAGCTCCATCTCCTGCAGCACGATCATCAGCGACGCGCCGCGCCACATGCGGGCCGCAAAGTCGAAGACGTCGACGCTGGTCTCCGCCGGATCGGCATCGAGCGGCGGCCCAGCCTGGCCGCCCACGCCGTTGACCGAATGGCAGACGACGCAGCCTTTGCCAACGAATAGCTGGCGGCCGCGCTCAGGATCAGTCAGCGGCACGATAAGGTTTCGTGCCGCGCTAGACTGCTCCGCCGCCACGGGAGCGCTGTAGAGTAGGGCGAACGCAACAGCGCAGGCGGGCAGCGCCCATGCCAGCTGCCGTATCGGCCGCCATGGCGTTCGGTGGGCCCTGTGAGAGGCTTTTGATCTTTTTGACAGAGGAAGGCTCCTTTCTCGATCAAAACAGTGCTGTGCCGGTCGTGCGACACCAATAAATCAAAGTACGTCGTCAGACCTCTGTCCTTGACGTAACTCAAGCCCTATAGATCTTTGGTGGCTGCCTTCGCGGCGACTGTCGGGCCGTTGGGCCGATCAGAACAATTCCATCTGCCGGTCCGGCGCTGGCTGCGGTCGCGCTTCCGCGCGGCTCTGCCGGAGCAGCGCAGCTTCGATGTTGCGCAGGTAGGGCGAGGCGGCGAGCTCGCGGAGCTGGCCGCGCCAAAGGCGTTTCTCGGCTCGGCTGAGAACCAGCTGGTCCTGGGCACGGGTCATGCCGACGTAGAAGAGGCGGCGTTCCTCCGCTTCCGCCGCCTTGTCGCCCCTGCGCCCTTGGGGTCCCCAGCGCATCGGCAGCAGGCCGTCCTCCAGGCCGACGATGAAGACCAGGGGAAACTCAAGCCCCTTGGCGGCATGCAGGGTGAGCAGGGAGATGCGGTCGGCGCGCGGGTCCCAGCCGTCGGCCTCGGTCGCCAGCGGCACCGCCTCGGCGAAGCGGGCCGGGTCGTCGCCGCAGCGCGCCGCCAGGGTGCTGAGTTGGTAGAGCGCGGTTTCGAGTGCCTGGACATCGGATGCGGTTTCTCGCAGACCATCGGCCGCCTGGGTCAGACGGAGGCGCAAGCTGCCGTCGTCGGGTGCTTTGTCGAGGTCGAGCGCCAGCAGCAGCGCCTGCACCGCCAGCTGGTCGGCCAGGCGTTCATGCGAGTGCTTCTGGAAGGGCAGGCCGGAGCGGGCCAGGGCCTCGCAGAGCGCCAGCGTCTGGGCGTCGCTGCGGTAGAGCACTGCGATGTCGGAAAACGAGAGATCGGCCGCCGCGCCCTCGGCCCCGCGGCCGCTGTCGATCGAAAAGAAGCTGTGGCCGCCCAATTCGCGTTCGATGGTCTGCACCACGAACTCGGCCTCGGCCCGGTCGCTGCGCGCAGTGTGCAGGGTGATCTGCGCCTGCATGTCGCGCACGACCTCGGCGACCTCCTGCTCCTGTGCCGCGACGCCGATCATCTGGCTGGAGGCGGTGACGATGGTCCCGCTGGAGCGATAGTTGCGCTTAAGTTGGACGACCTTGGCCGCCCGATAGTCGTTGTGGAAGCGTTCGAAGCAGGCGGCGTCGGCACCGCGGAAGCCGTAGATTGCCTGCTTGGGATCGCCGATCACGCAGAGGTTGGCGCCCTGGGTATTGACGTCTTGGCCGGCCATCAGCGTGACGAGCCGATACTGCTGAGGGTCAAGGTCTTGGAACTCGTCGACCGAGATCCAGGGCAGGCGTTCGCGCAGTTGCGCGACGAGGCCGGGGTCGGCCTCCAGCGTCTTGAGCGCCAAGCCGACCAAATCGTCGAAATCGATCCAGTTGCGCAGGGCCATGGCGCGCTGATAGGCGGCCAGCGCATCGCCGACATCCTCGCTCAGTGTTTCTTCCGTGCGTTTGGCTTTCGAGATAGTGTTCAGCAGCCGGCGCGCCTTGCGCTCGGATACGCCGAGCGTTTCGGCCAGCATGGCGCCGCGTTCCTCGGCATCGGCGATGCGAAAGCCGCGGTGCAAGCCGGCGGCGTTTGTGTGCTCGCGTAGGATCGAGAGGCCGAGCGAGTGGAAGGTATGCACCGGGACTTGCGCCGCGTCATCCGGCAGCAGGCCGGCCAGCCGCTCCTGCAACTCGGCGGCGGCGCGGCGGGTGAAGGTGATCGCCAGGCAGCCCGCCGCCGGGACGCCGTGGTCGGCGATCAGGTGCGCGATCCGATGGGTCAAGGTGCGGGTCTTTCCCGAGCCTGGCCCGGCGACGATCATCAGCGGGCCGTGAACGATTTCGGCGGCGGCGCGCTGATCGGCGTCGAGCCCCGCCAGCAACGCGGAGGACGCTGGCGGCGGGTCGGCCTCCAGCGGCAGGGACGGTAGCTCCTTCGGGGCCTGCTGCGGGACGGCGGCCGGCGCGTCGACGGGCGCCTCCTTCGGTTTCCGATCGACGATCTTCGCCTCCGGGAAATCGAACAGCAGGCCACCGGCGGTGCGACGCTTCAGTTCGGCTTCCTCGAAGAGACGGATCACGCCGTACTCGCCGTCGTAGCCGGCATCACAGATCACCTTGCCGGCGCGCAGCCGCGCGATAGCCTCGGCAAGCAGGGAGGATTCGGCACGTTCGATGTCCTCCAACGGCAACTCGCCGAGGATCGAAAGTTCGTCGCCCAGGGCGGCTAGCAGGCGTTCGTAGTTGCGTCCGACCTTCTGGCTCGACGGGCCGCTGCCGACGATCTCCGAGAGCACCTCCGGCAGCGGCACCAGGTTGCTGACCGAGCCGGCGGTGGCCGGCGGCGGCGCCTCGCTTTCGGTGCGGTCGGCCAGGGCGTCGACCCGGTGCATGACGCCGACCGTCACCGGCTGGCCGCAGACCGGACAGCGACCTTCGTTCGCCTTGGTCTCCTCGGGCGTCAGGCGGACGCCGCACTTGCGGTGGCCGTCCAGGTGATACTTGCCCTCCTCGGGGAAGAACTCGACGGTGCCGACGTAGCCCTCGCCGGTTTCCAGCGCGCGGCGCAGGCCGTAGTAGTCGGGCTCGCCCTCGAACAGGGTGGTCTCGCGGCCGAGCTTCGCCGGCGAGTGCGCGTCCGAGTTGGAGACAAGGCGGTAGCGGTCAAGGAAGGAGATACGCCAGTTCATCGGCGGGTCGGAGGAGAGCCCGGTCTCGACCGCAAAGATGTGGTCGGCCAGGTCGCCGTAGCACTCGGTGATGGAATCGAAGCCGGAGCGCGAGCCGAGCACCGCGAACCAGGGCGTCCAAATGTGCGCCGGTACCAGGTAGGAGCCGGGCCCGGATTCCAGCGCGATTTCCAGCAGGTGGCGCGAATCGAGGCCGAGGATCGGCCGCCCGTCCGAGGCGATGTTGCCGATGCGCCCCAGGCGCTCGACCACCCGGTCGGCGGCGGCAAAGTCCGGCACGTAGATCAGGTGGTGGATCTTCCGCGTCGACTCGCCCTTCTTGTAGATGGTCGAGATCTCGACAGAGAGCATGAAGCGGGTCGGGCCCTGGCAGGCGGCCGGCAATTTCTTGGCGATGCCTTGCTCGATGTCGTCGCGCAGGCGGAACAGGCCCGGTTCGGCCGGCACCAGCTTCTCCTTGAGCTCGGCGAGCCAGGCCGGATGGGTGAAGTCGCCGGTGCCGACCACGGCGATGCCCTTCTTGCGCGCCCAGAAGGCGAGATGCTCCAGGTCGCAGTTCTTGCTGGTGGCGCGGGAGTACTTGGAGTGGATGTGGAGATCGGCGTGATAGCGCATCGGTCGCCCGTTGCTCTGGAGGGTGTCTCGGTGTTCGACTCGGCGCGCCCGCGCATTATCGCACGGCTTAGCGCGGCGACAGAGCGTATTCGTCGGCCGTGATATCGTTGGCGATGCGCGGTTTGACGTAGGCCGGAATCTGGTCGCTGTGGTCGTCGAACAGATCGCAGGCGGCCAGCGCATGGCGGCGGTTGATCCGCTCGCCCAGGAACTCGAAGACGACCCGGTAGCAGGCGACGTCGCGGGCCGGTTCGTTCGTGATGCCCACTGTGAGGCCGGACAGGTAGGAGATGCTGCCGAAGTCGCTGGCATAGAGAACCGTGTGCCACAGCGCCCGTCCGACGAAGGCCTCGCGCTCGAAAACGAAGAGCCGGTCGGCCGACGACAGCATGATGCCGTTGTACTTGATCACGGCGGGGTAGGGCTGCCAAGCCGCCGAATAGCGCTCGACGTTTTTGGTCAACATCGCCCCATCGCGTTCGTGCACGTGGATCAGAGCGCGCTGGACGCGCCCAGGCCAAGTCTTGGGCCGAAAATAGCTGAAGTAGTAGCCGCTGTAGCGGCGCAGCTCCGCGCTGATCAGCGGCTGTCTTCGGACGAATCCTTCGATGAAGGTGAAGAGAGGGTCGGTGCCGCTTTGCACATCCGGTGGCGGCCGCAGGGCGATCAGCTCCTTGAAGCGGGTATGGTCGAGCAGGATTTCCCACTCCTCGAGACCGAAATGGTCGCAGATGCGCCGCAGGTTGTTGAGGGAGGGGCGGCTTTGCCCATTCAGGTATTTGGTGAACTGCTGTCGGTTGATGCCGATGCGCCGGCAGGCGTCGCTGATCGACTTGCTGTAGGCACAGAGCAGGCGAAGATTCTGCGGCAGATCGTCGGCGGCCATAGAGCTGTCTCTTCCCGAGATTCCGAAGGCGTTCGCAGACTGACGCGAATTGACGCATTAATTAGCACAGTCCACGCCAATTCCTAAGCGCTTCCTCTGTTGTTGTGCGCTCCGCATGGCCGCTAGGGTCTCGGATGGCCAGCTCCCTCGGCTGGCCGAGCAGAATGAGCCACGGGCGCCTGAAGCGGGGCGTTTCCGGGGGCTAGCTCGGGGAGGACATCACATGACGCAGATTTCACGGGCTGCTTTCGCCCGGTTTTTCCGGCTTGGACAGACCCGGGCATACGGTCTCGCACTCGGGCTTCTGGGTGCGCTCGTTCTCGCTGCGCCGGCGGCCCAGGCCGCTGAGCTCAAGGCGCGCCTGCAGTCCGATATCGGGATCCTCGATCCTGCGTTTTGGCAGTCGGCGGCCGAGCAGCAGGTGATCGACGCGATCTTCCCAAAGCTGATCGACTTCAAGTCCTCGACCGACTGGGAATGGGAACTGTCGGCCGCCGAATCGATCGAGCAAGTCGACGACCTGACGATCAGCTTTACCTTGAAGCCCGGCCTCATGTGGACGGGCGACTACGGCGAGGTGACGGCCGAGGACGTGAAGTTCTCCTTCGAGCGTTTCGTCGACCCGGCGCTCGATGCGCCCAACAAGGGTGACTGGATCGCACTGAAGGAGGTTGAGGTCACCGGCAAGTACAGCGGCGTGATTCATCTGAAGGAACCCTTCGCGCCGATCTGGTGGAGCACTCTGCCCTATACCAGCGGCGCCATCCTCAGCAAGGCGGCGGTGGAGAAGGCCGGCGGCAAGATCACCACCGATCCCGGCGCGACCTCGGGACCCTACAAGATCGCCGAGTGGCATCCGAAGCAGAAGCTCGTGCTGGCGGCGCACGACGGCTGGAACGGCGAGGCGCCGGGCTACGACAGCGTGACCCTGGTCCCGATAAACGACGAGAAAACGGCCGAGATCGCCTTCTCCGCCGGTGAAGTGGATTTTGCGGAGATTGCCATAAGCTCGGTGCCGGTCCTGCAGAGCGATCCGCCGGAGGGCGCGAAGCTGGAGGTGCGGCCGACGGCCGACTACTTCTGGCTCGGCCTGAACGTGGCGAACCCGAAGTTCGCCGACATCAGGGTGCGCCAGGCCATCATGAAGGCGATCGATGTCGAGGCGATCCTCGACGGCGCCTTCTTCGGCGCCGCGCCGCGCGCGACCGGCATGGTCGCGCCGGGCCTGCTCGGCTATCGGGACATCACGCCGCCGGCGCGCGACGTCGAGGGCGCGCGTAAACTCCTGGATGAAGCCGGGGCCAGCGGCCTGAGCGTCGAGCTCGAAGTGCAGAACATCACCGATGGCGTCACCGCGGCGCAGATCATCCATGCGAACCTGGCGGAAGTCGGCATCGAGTTGCAGATCAATACCCACGACCCGGGGGGCTTCTGGAACCTCGGTGAGGAAAAGGGCGAGGCCTTGGAACTGACCTTGAAGTCCTATGTCAATCCGCCAGACGCCAGTTGGGGCACGCAGTGGTTCCTGGCCGAGCAGAAGGGTATCTGGAACTGGGAGTACCTCGACGATCCCGAGTTCGAGGAGCTGCACAAGAAGGCCTTGGGCGAAACCGACTTCGACAAGCGCGCGGCGATGTATGTCCGGATGCAGGAGATCATGGACGAGTCCGGCGGCTACCTCTGGATCACCTATCCGCCAAGCGCCGTTGTTTACAGGGATTCGGTGATCCCGGGCATGTTCCCGAACGGGCGCATGAAGCTCTCGGCCTTCAAGCCGGCCAGCTGAACCGCCCCGTAACTGCGGGACCCTGGACCCGGCCCGACCTAGTCTTGCCCCGGTCGGGCCCGGACTTTCTCTCGGATTGCATCCAAGCCATGGCCTTAGAGTTCGTGACTTCGTTCCCGCGTGAGATACGCGAGGAACACGTCTGGATCGCGATGTCGGACGGCGTGCGGCTCGCCGGTCGCCTGTGGCTGCCGGTCGACGCGGAAGACGATCCCATTCCGGCGGTCCTCGAATACATCCCTTATCGCAAGCGCGACGACACGGCTACGCGCGACGAAATGATTCACAAATACTTTGCCGGCCATGGCTATGCGTCGATCCGTGTGGATATGCGGGGCAGCGGCGATTCCGAAGGCCTGCTGATGGACGAATACCTGCCGCTCGAGCAGCAGGACGGCCTCACGGTGATCCAGTGGCTGGCCGAGCAGTCCTGGTGCAGCGGCGCCGTCGGCATGATGGGGCTTTCCTGGGGCGGCATCACCGCCCTGCAGATGGCGACACACAATCCGCCGGCGCTTAAGGCGATCATTCCGGTCGGCGCCAGCGTCGACCGTTACTACGACGACGGCTGCTACTTCGTCGGCTGCTGGTCGGGCGAGACCGTCGGCTGGGGCGGTGTCATGTTCGGATACAACGGCCGTCCGCCCGATCCCTTGGTTTTCGGCGAGGGCTGGCGTAAAGCCTGGCTGGAGCGGCTGGAGGCACCGCCGCTGTTCCTTGAGACCTGGCTGCGGCACCAACGGCGTGATGACTACTGGCTGCAGGGCTCGGTTTGCGTGGACTACAGCCGAATCAAGATCCCGGTCTACGCGGTCAGCGGCTGGACCGACTGCTGGCCGAACACGGTTCTGCGCCTCATGGCTAATCTCGATGTCCCGCGCAAAGGTCTGTCGGGCAGCTGGGGCCATATGTATCCGCACTTCGCTCTGCCGGGCCCGGCTGCTGCCTTTCCGCAGGAGGCGCTGCGCTGGTGGGACCATTGGCTGAAGGGTATCGACAACGGCATCATGGACGAGCCGCTGCTGACTTGCTTCATCCAGGACGGCATTCCGCCGAGCGCGACGCACAGCCACCGTCCCGGTCGTTGGGTTGATCTTCCCTCCTGGCCGCCGCCGGGGCTGCGCCACCGAACGTTTCATCTCACGGACGATGGTCTGCGCGACGCTCCCGCATCCGGCGGCGAGCTGACTGTGAGCAGCCCGCTGTCCGTGGGCTTGATGTCGGGTGACTACATGCCGCTCGACGACGAGCCCCTGGCGGCACAGATGCCTTCGGACCAGCGGCGCGACGATGCCAAGTCGGTTCTGTTCGACTCGCCGCCGCTCGAGCAGGAACTGGAATTTCTGGGAACGCCCACGGCGACACTCACGCTTGCCTCGGACGTCGATTGCGGTCTCGTTGCGCTTCGCCTTTGCGATGTCGCACCGGACGGCTCCTCGTCGCTCATCACCTACGGCGTCTTGAACCTAGCGCAGCGGAACGGCCGGGAGACGCCGTCCTCGGTCGAGCCGGGCGAGGTCTATGAGGTGACCCTGCGCCTGAACGACGTGGGTCACACCGTCGCCGCGGGCCATCGCCTCCGCGTGGCAGTTTCGAACGCCTACTGGCCAATGGCTTGGCCATTACCGAAACGCCATGCCTTGCGGCTGGTCCTGCCAGGCTGCTCCATCGCCTTGCCACAGCCCGAGTACCGCGAGAGCGACGCCGGCAGAACCCTGTTCGACAAGGCCAAGGTGGCGAAGCCGGAGGCGGTCGAGACTCTGCGCCCCGAGGCGTGGGAACGGACAGTGGAGTTTGATGTCGAGAGTGGCCGTCACGTCTATCGCATCTGGAAGGATGGCGGCATCACGCGGTTCACGGAGATCGATCTGTCCTTCGAAGCCGTGACCGAAGAGATTTTTAGCATCGACGAGGAGGACCCGCAGTCGGCACGGGCCGAATACCGGGCCGTGTTCAGTCACGCGCGCAAGGGCTGGCAGGCGCGCACCGAGAGCGTTCTGGTCATGACCAGCTCGGAAACCGACTTTCTGCTGAACGGCCGGGTCGAAGCCTTTGAAGACGGTGAAAGGATCTCCACGCGCAGTTGGGACGTGACGATACCCAGGGACGGCTTCTGAGCTTCGGCCCCTCGGCAAGGACGCGCGGAGGCCGCTATTTTCTGCCGCCGTCAAACTGTGACAGCCGTTCGGTCACGTCGGGTCACAGGCCGGTGAAGGGTGACGCCGGTCACTCGGTGAGGCCCAGTCCGCACCTTACCTCTTCCAATAAGACGCCCGGGCCCCGGTCTTGCGATCGGTCGGCCATGCGGGCCCCATCAATCGGAAGGGATAAGGATCGGATCATGTCTCAGACATCCTACGCCGCGTCCGGACAGACCTTCGCTATCGCGCGCGTTCTCGTTGCACCGGCGATCGCGCTCGGACTCCTCTTGAGCGTCGTCTTCGCGGTGCAGCCGGCTGCGGCGAGTGAGATTATCACGCCGCAAAATGCCGTCGTGGAGGGCGCTGTCGCCGGCCAATCGGTTCACTTCATACCGGCCGGATTCCAAAGGCACGGCCACTTCAAGGGCCATCGCGCTTTCAAGAGGCGCGGCTTCTTCAAGCGCGGTCACGGCTTTAAGAGACATTCCTTTTTCAAGGGCCATCGTGGTTTCAGGAAGTATGGCTTTGGCAAGCACCGCTTCGGTTTCAGGAAGGGCTTCTTTAGAGGTCACCGCGGTTTCCGCAGCGGCTTCTTCAAGCGTCATCATCGCTTCCACTGAGCGCCAACCCGCTCTTCGTCACCGTCAGGCGTCGTCCGATTTGTGAGAGCTTTGGACGGCGCCGGCGATCTTCTCGCTTGTTTGATGTTTTGGGCGCACATCCCGATGGGGTGCGCGCTGCCGAAGCAGTCGTCTCACTGCGGGAGACGGCTGCTTTGCGTGGGGCCCTGAAGCTGCGGGCTAATCGATCTACCGCTAGATGATCGGCAGCAAGGCGATCGCGATTGCGCCCAAGACCAGCCACAACAGCACACTCAGCGCAATCGCGAGCGTAAGTGCATGCCGTGCCGACCATCTGGCCGCTAACCGACGCCGCTTCGGCGCTTTGCGTTGCCAAGATTCTAAACCTTGCCGGCCTTCAAGTGCCTCGGCCATGGCTGCCCTATACCTGCGTGGGCCTACCTGCGCGCTGGCTTTTCTCTATCGCAATCCAAGTTAGTCGAGCGCTGTCGGTCGTTCAAGTCGGCGCCGCCTAAGTTCCCGTGCGCCGCGCGCGTCACAGCTCCACGGAAACAATCGAAACCCGAAAGGGCACCACGAGCAATCGAGCAGAAACCTAGCGCGCCTATATGTGAAAGCCTCGACGAAAAGTAGCAACGATCGTGACAACGATCACAGACTGACGGCGCCTCGATGCCTATCTGTTTCGCAGGCGGACAGGCCGAGTCGAATCATTAAGGCCGGCTAGTAGTGTCCGCGATAACCGTGGTGATAGTGACGATGATAACGCTGGTGATAGTAGCCTTTGTAGCCATGGTAGCCGTAGTAGGCGCCGCCGTAATAGGGACGGTGATAGTGGCAGCCCGCCAGCAGCAGGCCTACGGCGGTGAGGACCAAGGCGACTTTGGCGCCGCTCGATTTCAGCAGTTTCACCCTTGTCTCCCGCGAAGGCGAGCCGGCCCGGTCCGCGAAGCCCTCGGCCATGCGCCTCGCGGTGCAGCAGTGCCGCGTCGGATGTCTCCAGAAAGGGATACGCCGTTCGCGGCGGAGTCATCCCCGTTTCCCCCTAGTCTGTCGAGCACGCCGCGGCGCAACTCGGCAAGTTTTGCCAGCCAGCGTGATGGCGATCACTTGGGCACGGGGCAGCGAGTCCCATGTCGAGGCTCTCGCTGGCAGAAGCGATCGATGGCGCAGAAAAAAGCGCGCCGGTCCGGGAACGCTCGGCGCCACAGTGGCGTATCACCCAACGGTCGCAAGGTTTGAAACCCGTCGTAGACGGCTTATCGAGGGAATAGTTCGATGCAGGTCAAACGGAGCAAAGGCGGAAAGGCGCGCCGGTCGGAACGCTTCTCGTTCCTGGTGCTGGGGGCTACCACCCTGGCGTTCTGGTGCTTCTTCTCGCTGACCCCCATCCCCTGAAGGTCCGCCGGGCCGCCGGTACGTCCTAGGACGTGACCGGGCTGCGCCGCAAGTCCGATAGGGCCTTTGGGTCGTAACCCTCGGCGCGCAGCAGTTCCAGATTCACGCAGTTCCACAATTCGCCGCCGGACAGATAGCGTGTCGCGGTCTCGACCGGCTTGCGTCGCAGGTCGGCGAAGCTGGCCGCGCTGTAGAAGGCGGCGTGCGGGGTCAGCACGAAGCGGCCTGCCAGCCAATCCTCCCGTGCGGCGTAGGCACGCAGCAGCGGGTGCGTCGGGTCGGGCGGCTCCTCCGGCAGCACGTCGATGCCGGCCCCGGCCGGCTTGCTGTTCTTCATTCCGACGTGGAGCGCGTCGAGATCCACCAGGCCGCCGCGCGCCGTGTTGATCAGCAACGCCCCCTCTTTCATGCGGGCCAGCGCAGCGGCATCGATCATGTGATGGGTCTCCGCCGTGTGTGGCGCGTGCAGGCTGATCACGTCGCAGGACTCGAGCAGCGCTTCGAGGCTATCCAGGCGTTCGGCGGCGACCGCCTGCTCCTGCCCGGCCGGGACATAGGGGTCGTAGAAGGCGACCTCCATGTCGAAGGCCTGCGCGCGGCGGGCGGTCGCCGTGCCGATGCGGCCCAAGCCGACGATGCCGAAGCGCCGGCCTCGCACCCGTCCGATCAAAGGCGGCGCGCTCCAACGCCAGCCGGCGACCGGGTCGTCCCTCAGCGCATCCTGGAAGCAGGTCACGCCGCGCAGTAGCGACAGGGTGAGCGCGATGGCGTGATCGGCCACGTCGGTAATGCCGTAGTCCGGACAGTTGCAGACCGGGATGCCACGCACCGCGCAGGCCTCGACGTTGATGCGATCGACGCCGATGCCGGCGCGCACGATCACGCGACAGTTGTCGAGCAGGGACACCACCTCGGGCGTTATGGCCATGACATGCCAAACCACGATGGCTTTGCAGCGGCGCCAGGATTCGTCAGGGATGTCCTGCATCCGGCGCGCGCGGAAGATGTCTATGGTCAGGCCCTCCGGCCCAGCGGCTTGCTCGACATCGGCCGATCCCTCGAACTACGCATCGGGAATCAAAAGCCTCATTCGCCACGCTCTCCCCGATCGATCCTCTCCCCGTCCGCATTCGGCTAGCGCAGCGGACGCAAGGAGACAAGGGCTTGGCTCTCCGGCCCCTGGCATGCCGCTAACAGTCGCGACGCTTCCGCGACCGCCTCGGCTCGGTTACCATCCGGGGCGCCGGGCGCCATTCGGCCCGGCCAAAGGACGAGAAAACCTTCGAAAATCTGGAGGGAGTAAGAGACATGAGGGACGGGTTCTGGAAAGCCTCGGCGTTGGCGCTGGCCGTGGCGCTCTGCGCCGGAACGGCGGCGGCCGAGACGCTCAAGATCGGCTTCAACGCGCCGTTGACCGGCTTTGCCGCGGCCGACGGGCAGTCGGCCAAGATCGGCGCCGAACTGGCCGTGGAGCAGGCCAATGCGGCGGGCGGCGTCGATGGTGCGATGATCGAGTTGATAGTCTACGACGACCAGGCCGCGCCGAAGCAGGCGGTTCCGGTTGCCACTAAGCTGATCGAGCAGGACGGCGTGAAGGTCGCCGTCTCCGGCAGCTACTCCGGTCCGACTCGCGCTGCGGCGGGTATCTTCCAGGCCGCGGGCATCCCCTACATTTCGGCCTACGCTGTGCACCCCGACATCACGCGCTCGGGCGACTTCGTCTTCCGCACCTCCTTCGTCGGCGAGGTGCAGGGCCGTGCCGGCGCCAAGCTGATCGGCGAAATGCTGGGCAAGAAGAAGGTCGCGCTCATCACCATGAACAACGACTTCGGGCAGTCACTCGCCAACGGCTTCAAGGAAGCGGCCGGCCAATTCGGCGTCGAGATCGTGAGCGAGTACGAATACTCCCTGAAGGACCGCCAGTTCGGGCCCATCGTCACCAGCGTCAAGGCCGACGGTCCCGAGGCAATCTACGCCTCCGGTTATTTCTTCACGGCCGGCCCCTTGGTCAGCCAGCTGCGCGCCGCCGGGATCGAAGCGCCGATCATCGGCCAGGAAGGCTACGACAGCGAGAAGTTCATCGAGATCGCCGGCGAGGCGTCCGAGGGCGTGATCATCACCACCTCGCTCGACCGCGACTCGGACGCCGAGGTGACCCAGGCCTTCATCAAAGCCTTCGAGGAGAAGGCCGGCTACAAGGCCGACATGGTGGCGGCCTCCGCGCACACCGCCGTCAACGTGGTGATCGAGGCCCTGCGCAAGGCCGGCGGCGACGATCCGGCGGCGATCCGCGAGGCCATTGCGGCAACCGAGCTGCAGGCCTCGACCGGCAAGATCTCTTTCAACGGCCTCGGCGAGGTGCGCAAGGACGTGCAGAACCAGGTGGTCAAGGAGGGCGCCTGGCACCATCACTCGGTGATCAGCGACGCCACCCTGCTGGCCCCGCCAGAGGAGTAGGCGGCCCGGTCTTTCCAAGTTTTCCTGTAACGCTGCGCGGCCGAAGCGACGGATAACACCCGTCGTTTCGGCCGCCTTTGCCTAAGGGGTGGCTGCCCAAGCGATGCTGGTCTTCGAACTCACGCTGCAAGGCCTGGTGCAGGGGGCGATCTATGCGCTGATCGCCGTCGGCTTGACCCTGGTTTATGGCTTGTTGCGGGTGCTGCACGTCGCCCATGCCGGGCTCTTCACCCTGGGTGGCTATCTCGGCCTGCTGGTGACCAATGCGAGTGGCAGTTTGGCGCTCGGCCTTGTCATTGCCATGGTTGTGGTGGGCGTGGCCGGCATGGCGGTCTACCGCATCGCCTATCAGCCGATCCTCGAGCGGCCCCCCTACGTCGCGCTGATCGCCTCGATCGGTCTCTACATCGTCATGGAGGAAGGCTTCCGCCTGATCTTCGGGCCCTTCGGTTTCTCCTTCGCCGCGCCGCCGCTGCAGGGCGGTGTTGCTGTCTTCGGCGCCTCGTTGAAGCAGGCCGAGCTCGTTTTGATGATCGGCACCGTCGCCGTGCTCCTCGGCCTGGCCGTGCTCGCCGGGCGGACGCGAATCGGCACGGCCTGGCGGGCCAGCGTCAGCGATCCGCAGATGGCGCAGTCCTTCGGCGTCGATATCGTCAAGATCCGCTATCTGAACTTCCTGATCGGCTCGGCGCTGGCCGCCGGCGCAGGTGTCATGGTCGCGCTGCTCAACAACCTGATAGAGCCGACCATGGGCGCGGTGCCGAGCTACAAGGCGCTCGCCATCATTGTGCTCGGCGGGTTGGGCGACGTGCGCGGCACTTTGATCGCGGCCCTGGCGCTCGGCGTGATCGAGGCCTTCGGCACGGTCTACCTGGGCCAGTTCCTCGATCGCGACGCCATCGCCTTCGCCTTCCTGATTGCCGTGCTGATGGTGCGGCCGCAAGGGCTCCTGGGAGCGCGCTGAGCCATGGCCTATGAGATCAGCCTGCTCACCATCGTCTCCATCAGCTGTATCTGGGCCTTGAGCCTGAACTTGATCACCGGCTTCTGCGGCCAGATCAGCCTGGGTCATGCCGCCTTCTATGGCATCGGTGCCTACACAGCGGCCTTGCTGACCAAGGGCGGCATACCCTTCGGCACCGCGCTAATCGCCGGGGCCTGCCTCGCCGGTTTGGTCGGCATGATCGTGGGCTTGGCGAGTTTGCGGGTACGGCACGACTTCCTTGCCATCACCACCATGGGCGTCGGCTTCCTCTTCCTCGGCATCGTGCGCAAGTTGGATGCGCTCGGCGGCGAGCTCGGCATCTCCGGCATTCCCGATCCGGGCCTCGGCAAGCTGGGCTTCATGCTGCTTTGCCTCGCCTGTGCCGCCGCCACGACACTGTTCAGTCTCTATGTCAAGCGGAGCTGGATGGGCTTCGCCTTCGATGCCATCGCCGACGACGAGGACACAGCCCGCATGCTGGGTGTCGACGTCGCCCGGTACAAGCTGACCGCCTTCGCCATGGGCACGGCGCTGGCCGGTTTCGCCGGCGGGCTCTATGCGCACTTTGTGCGCTTCATCGATCCCGAGAGCTTCGGCTTCGTGGAATCGATCGCCGTGCTGTCGATGGTCGTGGTCGGTGGCATCGGCTCGACCTGGGGCGTGCTCTTCGCCGCCGCGCTCATGACCCTGCTGCCGCGGCTCTTCGACTTTATCGATAACTACAAGCTGCTGATCTACGGCGCGCTGCTGTTCGCAGTGATGCGCTTCAGCCCGGAAGGCGCGGCCGGTTTGGTCGACCGTCTCTTGCGCCGCAAAGAGGTACCGTCGTGAACGCGCTCCTACAGGTCTCTGACCTAACCGTCACCTTCGGCGGGGTCACCGCCGTGGACGGCGCCGGCTTCGCGGTCGAGGAGGGTGCGCTCACCGGTCTGATCGGGCCGAACGGCGCCGGTAAGACCACCGTCATGCGCAGCATCACCGGCGCGGTGCAGCCGAAGGCCGGCACGATTCGGCTTGCGGGACAGGACCTGATGGGCCTGCCGACGCACCGGCGGATCCGTGCCGGCCTTGGCCTGTCGCAGCAGATCGTGCGCCCCTTCCGCGCCATGACCCTGGCGGAGAACGTCATGCTGGCCGCCGGCCACGGCCGCACCGAACGACCCTTGCACGCGCTCTTCAGCCGGCAGCGCGCGGCCGAGCGTGAGAGGGCCCTGGCGTTGCTCGACCTGGTCGGCATCGGTGACGCCGCCGGAGCCTTTCCGGCCGCCCTGCCGCTCGGCTATCTGAAGCGGCTCGAGGTTGCCCGCGCCCTGGCGCTCGATCCCAAGCTGCTGCTGCTCGACGAACCGCTCGCAGGCCTCAACCATATCGAAGCCCATCGCCTGGCCGATACCGTCCTGTCGCTGAACGAGCGTGGCCTCACCATCGTTCTGATCGAGCACAATCTGGGCGAAGTGCTGCGCATCTGCCGCCAATTGGTTGTGCTGGACAACGGCCGCAAGATCGCGGAGGGCGAGCCTGCTAAGGTGATGGAGCAGCCTGACGTGCGCGCCGCCTATCTGGGAGAGGGCGATGCTGCGGCTTGAGGGCCTGACCTGCGGCTATGGGCCGATCGAGGCGGTGCGCGATCTCAGCCTGGAGGTCGCGCCGGGCTCGATCTTCGCGTTGGTTGGCGCTAACGGCGCCGGCAAGTCCTCGACCATCATGGCGATCGCCGGCCATGTCGCCGTGCAGGCCGGCCGCATCCTGTTCGACGACGCCGACCTGACTGCCCTGCCGGCGCAGGCGCGAGTGGGGCAGGGGATCGCCCTGGCGCCGGAAGGGCGCCGCCTGTTTCCCGATTTGAGCGTGGCGGAGAACCTGACGATCGGCAGCTATCACCTGCCGAAGGCGCGTGCCGCCGAGAACCGCACCGAGGCGCTGCAGCTCTTTCCACGCCTGGCCGATCGCCTGGAGCAGCGGGCCGGCTCGCTCTCCGGCGGCGAGCAGCAGATGTTGGCCATCGCTCGCGCTCTGATGGCTGAGCCGAGGTTGCTGATGATCGACGAGGTCTCGCTCGGCCTCATGCCGAAGATGGTCGACCTCTGCTACGAGGCGATTGCGGCCCTAAAGGCGCGCGGGATCGCGATACTGCTGGTCGAGCAGAATACCAGCCGCGTGCTGCGGTTGGCTGATGCTGTCTGCGTTCTGGAATCAGGCCGCGCGGTCTGGCAGGGCAGCGCCGCCGAGGCGCGCGAGAAGGCCGACTTGATCGAGCTCTATCTGGGGGTCCGCGGCGAGGAAACGCCGGCGGAAACTTAGGCGTGCGCCGGTTGGCCGGGCAGCGGCTTTTCGCTGCGGCGACTGCGGCCGAACAAGGCGCCAAGCGCAACGGCCAGGCGGACCAGCTCCGCGAAGGGCTGGCTGCGATAGGTCTCTTCGAAGGTCTTTCCGTTCTGCATGCCGCGCTCCATCTCCGGCGAGTCATTGTGCAGTGCACAATGTAGAGATAGTCTGGTATACCAGCTCTGTGAAGGCGCGATTGCGCAGTGCAGCTATCGCTTTACCGCATAGGTGATAGGGCGCTGTTCGCGAGGGCGGACCCCCTTCAGACGGCGGCGGCGCGGCTCTCGTCCTCGGCGGGCTGCGGCAGCGGCGTCCCGCTGTAGATGCCGAGCACCTGGCCGCGCTGCTGGATCAGGGCGAGCACCGCATCCAGGTAGGGCGTCGGGGTCTCGGTCAGGCGGCCGAGCTCCTGTACCGCAGTCACCAGGGCATCGATCTCCAAGGCGCGGCCCTTTTCCAGATCCTGCAGCATGGAGGTCTTGTGGGCGCCCACCGCGGCGGCGCCGTCGATGCGCTTTTCCAGCTCGATGCGGAACTCGACGCCCAGCTTCTCACCCAGAGTGCGGGCCTCGATCATCATGTTGCGGGCGAGCGCACGGGTGCCTGGATCGGTGGCCACCACGTCCAGTGTGGCGCCGGTCAGCGCACTGATCGGGTTGAAGCAGAGGTTGCCCCAGAGCTTTTTCCAGATGTCGTCGCGGATGTTGGTGCGGATCGGTGCCTGGAAACCGGCGCCGGTCAGCGCCTCCTGCAGGCGCTGGCAGCGTTCGGAGACGGTCCCGTCCGGCTCGCCCAGGACGAACTTGTCGCCGGAGACGTGCTTCACCACGCCGGGCTCGACCAGCTCGGTCGCCGGATAGACGACACAGCCGATGGCCCGTTCCGGCCCGATCAACCGCCACTGCCGGCCGCCCGGATCGACGCTTTCCAGCCAGCAGTTCTCCAGCGGGCCGGCATGCTTGTAGAAGTACCACCAGGGGACGCCGTTCATGGCAGTGACAACCGCGGTCTCCTGGCCGAGCAGCGGGGCGAACTGATCGGCCACCTCGAGCGCCTGATGCGCCTTAAGCGCAACGATGACGATGTCCTGCGGGCCGGCCTCGGCCGGATCGTCGGTGCAGAAGGGCCGCGCCTCTAGCTCCTGGCCGTCGATCAGCAGGCGCATACCGTTGGCCTTCATGGCTTCCAGGTTGCGTCCGCGCGCGATCAGCGAGACCTCGTGCCCGGCGCGGCTCAGCTGCACGCCGAGATAGCCGCCGATGGCCCCGGCCCCGTAGATGCAGATTTTCATTGCGATGTCCCCTGTCGTTCCGCTACGTGCGATCCCGCCTTGAATGGCGGTTTTTCAAGCATTTAGCGCTCTTCTCGAGCTTACCCCCGGTAATGCCCGACATCGCGCCTTCGTGAGGCTAGCAGGTCTAGTGAGCTTTGCCGAGACTGCCTTGCTGGCCCGCGACCGGCTTTGGCTTTACCGAGACGTCCGTCAATTTCAGGCGAGGGCCTGGCGCATGGTGGCGCCGATCGCCGCGGCAGAGGGCGCCATCCGTACGCCTGCGGACTTCAGTGCTTCGATTTTCTCCAGTCCGCCACCCTTGCCGAAGACGTTCACCGTGCCGGCATGGCCCATGCGGCGCTCGGTCGGTGCGTGCAGCCCGGCGATGTAGCCGACCACCGGCTTCTTGCTCTTCTCCTGCTTCAGGAATGCGGCGGCTTCCTCTTCGGCCGTGCCGCCGATCTCGCCGATTAGGATGACGCCTTCGGTCCCCGGGTCGGCGAAGAACATCTCGAGGCAGTCGATGAAGCTCATACCGTAGACCGGGTCGCCGCCGATGCCGACCGAGGTCGATTGGCCGAGGCGCTCGGCCGTCGTCTGATCGACCGTCTCATAGGTGAGGGAGGCCGAGCGCGAGGTGATGCCGATGCGGCCGGGCTGATGCAGATGCGCCGGCATGACGCCGATCTTGCAGGCGCCGGGCGTGATGATGCCAAGCGAATTCGGCCCGATCAGTCGCGTCTTGGAGTCCTGCAGGGCGCGCTTGACCCGCACCATGTCGAGCACCGGGATGCGCTCGGTCACGCAGACCACAAGCGGCACCTCGGCCTCGATCGCCTCGATGATCGCGTCGGCCGCGTTCTGCGGGGGCACGAAGATCAGGCTGGCATCGGCGCCGGTCGCCGCGACCGCCTCGGCCACCGTGTCGTAGACCGGCAGGTAGAGGTGCTTGCTACCGCCCTTGCCAGGGGTGACACCGGCGACCAGCTTGGTGCCGTAGGCAATGGCCTGCTCGCAGTGGAAGGTCGCCTGCTTGCCAGTCATGCCCTGGCAGATCACCTTGGTCTCGGAATCGACGAGGATCGCCATCACGCTGCCTCCTGCTTGACCGCCCGCACCGTCAGGTCGGCCGCCTCCGCCATGTCTCGGGCGAAGGTGACCGGGACGCCCTGGGCGATCAGGGTTTTCTTGCAGATTTCCATGTTTGTGCCGGCCGCACGTACGATGAGCGGGACATTGAGGCCATCCTTCGCGACGGCGAGCGCGATGCCTTCACCAATGGTGTCGCAGCGCAGGATGCCGCCGCCGTAGACGTTGACCAGGATTGCCTTCACCTTGGGATTACGCAGCAGCATGCTGACGCCCATGGCGACCTGCTCGCGGTTCGCTGCCGGGCGCACGTCCATGAAGTCGGCCGGCGCGCCGCCGCGGTCCTTGATCAGGTCCAGGGTAGCCATGGCCAGGCCGGCCCCGTTCACCAGGCAGCCGATGTTTCCGTCCAGCTTGACGTAGTTGATCTCGTAGCGATCGGCCTCCAGCTCGCTCGGATCGACCTCGTCCTCATCGCGGAGCGTTTCGAGCTCGGGATGTCGGTAGAGCGCGTTGCCGTCGAAGCTCATCTTGACGTCCAGTGCCAGGAGCTCGCCATCGGCCGTGACGCCCATGGGGTTGATCTCGATCAGACTGGCGTCCTTCTCGATGAAGGCTTGGTAGATGCCGGCAATAAAACTGCTTGCCGCGGTCGCCGAGGCGCCTTTCAGGCCGAGCTTCGCGGCCAGCTCCGCGGCCTCCGCTTCCGACAGGCCCTCGACCGGGTCGACGACAATTTTGAGGATCTTGTCCGGCGTCGCCGCGGCCGTCTGCTCGATGTCCTCGCCACCGGCGTCCGACGCGATGATCGCGACGCGGCCCAGCGAGCGGTCGACCAAGGCGGCCAAATAGAGCTCGCGGGCCACCGGGCAGGCCTGCTCGACGTAGACCTGTCTGACCGCCTTGCCTTCGGCGCCGGTCTGGTAGGTCACCAAGCGCGTACCGAGCAGCTCTTCCGCCGCGGCGCGGACCTCGTGCGGCCGCTTCACCAGCCGCACACCGCCCGCCTTGCCGCGCCCGCCGGCGTGGATCTGCGCCTTCACCACCCAGCCCTCGCCGCCGAGCTCTTTCGCCGCCGACTCGGCTTCCGCGGCGCTGCGCGCCACGGCGCCCGAGGGCGCTCGAATGCCGTAGTCCTTCAATAAGGCCTTGGCCTGGTACTCGTGGATGTTCATGGACCGGCCCTCCGAACTTTGTGGCCTGCGGCGCCCCTAACCACCTACACCGCATCCGATTTTCTGGTATACCATATACCAAGTTAGTTTGAGCGGCAACGATTTTCTGTGTCGAAGCCGCCGCTGCCGGCGTCTCGACGCGCCAGAGAGGCGCACCTTGATGCAAGGCGGTCGACGACGCGATTTCTGCTAGGTTCCTTTTGCCTTGCTGGGCCATTATGGGGCGAGCCGATTGTCGGGGGATGTGCCTAAAAGATGACCAAGTTGGTGGTGCGGCCGATCGAGGACGATTTCAGTCTGAAGAATCGGATTTACAGCTCGCTGCGCGAGGCGATCACCTCGATGAACATCTACGACGACGCAGCCCAGCTGCGTCTCGACGAACGCGAGCTCTCCGAAAAACTCGCCATCTCAAGAACACCCATCCGCGAGGCCCTCGCCCGCCTCGAACAGGAAGGCCTGGTGCGCATCGTGCCCCGAAAGGGCGTCTACATCGTGCGCAAGACCAAGGCCGAGATCCTCGAGATGATCACCGTCTGGGCCGCCCTCGAGTCCATGGCCGCCCGCCTCATCATCGAGCAGGCCTCGGACGAGGAGATCGCCTCCCTACGTAAGCTCTTCGCCACCTTCCAGGACGGCCAGCTGCAGGCCAAGATCGACGAGTATTCGGACACCAACATCGAGTTCCACCAGACCCTGCTGAAGCTTTCGCGCTGCCAGTTGTTGCAGGACATGGCCGACCAGTTGTTCATCCATCTGCGTTCGATCCGGGCGCGGACGATCGCCGAGGGCAACCGAGCGAAGCGCTCGATCATCGACCATCTGCACATCATCGAGGCGCTGGAGGCGCGCGACACTGAGCTCGCCGAGCGTCTGGTCCGCGAACACACCCTCAACCTCGGCAAGCATATCGAAGAGTACGTCGACTACCTGGATTGAGGCCGAAACGCCCCTTTAGGGCCCGAATTGGCTGGTTAAATTGGGTCTCGATTCAAGTTGGTAAAGATTTGGTCCCAAATTGGCCCCTAGCGGATTGCGCGTGATTCCGCTCCCATAGGGCCGCGCGGCGCCGGGGGAGAGTCTCCATTCTCTAGAACGAGAGCTGTCAGCCTCGTCTGCATACGGGCGGGTTCGGAAGAGCCCGCCTGTTGGCGGGGAGACATAAGTGTGCTTTCAAGGAGTTAGAGGGTGTGTCTCGGCGCCAAAAAATTTACTGTACAGACCATGGGTGCAGCGGCTATGGTCACGCTTGGTATACCAAATGCCAAGCAGGGGTGGGTGCTTCCGGGCACCTCTTGAGGCGGTCATCCGCTTCTGCCCCAAAAAGGCCGTCGTCGAGCGCCAAAGTGAACGGCCCAACAACGTGGGAGGACAGAATGCAGTCCATGAGTAGAAGACTATTTGGCTTCGGTCTTGCGGCCGGCGTCGGTCTCGGTCTGGCCGCCGCGCCGCAGCCAGCAGCGGCCGAGTGGCAGCCGCAGAAACCGGTTGAGTTTATCATCATGGCCGGCCCCGGTGGCGGCGCCGACCAGATCGCACGGCTCTTGCAATCCTTGATCGAGCAGAAGGACCTGTCGCCGGTGCCCTTCATTCCGATCAACAAGCCAGGCGGTTCGGGCGCCGAGGCCCTGCGCTACCTACAGGACAGGTCCGGTGATGCGCATACGGTGCTGGTGACGCTCAACAGCTTCTACACCACGCCGCTGATCCAGAAGGACCTGGGCGTGGATGTGAGCAAGTTCACTCCCATCGGACTTATGGCCCTGGATACCTTCCTGCTTTGGGTCCATTCCGATACGGACATCAAAACCCTCGACGATTGGGTGAAAGAGGTGAAGGGGTCCGACAGGTACGTGGTCGGCGGCACCGGTTCGGGGCAGGAGGATTCGATCCTGTTCGCCATGATTGGGGCCGAATTCGGTATCGACAACATCACCTACGTTCCGTTTCCAGGCGGCGGCACGGTGGCGAAGAACCTGATCGGCGGGCACATCGCGGCAACCGTGAACAACCCGGCCGAGCAGATGGAGTTCTGGCGCGCCGGCAAGAGCCGTCCGCTCGTGCAGTTCGTCCCCGACCGCATGGAACTGTTCCCGGACGTGCCGACATCCCGGGAAGACGGCCACGACATCGTTTACTTCATGCAGCGCTCGATCAACGGCCCGCCGGAAATGCCGGCTGATGCCCGGGCGTTCTACATCGACCTCTTCGCCAAGTTGTTCGAGTCCCAGGAATGGCAGGACTACTGCGTGTCTGACGGTCTGACTTGTGAGAAGTGGGTTGCCGGCGACGATCTGGCCGCTTTCCATGCCGAGCAGCTGGACCGCCACTCGGCGCTCATCGAGAAGGTTGGCGCCGAAGCCATTACCGGCGAGTAGGCGAAGTGTTATGCGACCGGTGGAGCCGCCCCAGTGGCGTCTCCACCGGGGCGCCTCCACCGGCGCTGCCCAGTAGTCTGTCCGCGCCCCGGTGAATCGACGGATCGCGGGAAGGCAGGTTATTCTCAATTGCTCTTGGGGGAGAGCCCGCAATGACCGTTCGGACGGCCGAGCTGGTGGTGGCGATCTTTTTGGCCCTCGCCTCCATTGCCCTCATGGTGAAGGCCTCGGAGAACAACATTTTCTGGATTCCCGAACGGGGACCGGGGGCCGGTGCCTGGCCATTCTGGCTCGGGGCCGGAATGCTGATCTGCTGCGGCATCACGCTGATCCGTTGGGTCCGACGCCGGACGCCCGAATCGCGGTCCGAGGAAGTCTTCATGGACGGCCTGACAGTGAAGATTTTCGCGATCACGGCTGGCTCGTTGTTCGTTATGATCTTCGCCATCCACTTCATCGGCACCTACTTCTCCATTATGCTTTTCCTGCTGTTCTACATGAGGTTCGTGGGGCGGCACTCCTGGGCGGTCACGCTGCCGCTGGTCGTGGCCTTGCCGATCGGCACTTTCTTCTTTTTCGACGTGGCTTTGAAGATCCCGCTGCCGAAGGGCTATGCGGAGCCATTGTTCTACCCGATCTACAGGCTGGTTTATTGAGGCCGTCACGAGCGCGTCGCGCGGCCGGCACTGTCCCCGTGTGCGACGTTGGCGCAGGTGGAACCACTTGGAATTGCTCGAAGGTAGGCAAAAGGTAAGTAACGGATGGAACTGCTGCAGCATCTGATGGACGGCTTTCTCATTACCTTCGAGCCGCTCAATCTGGCCATGGTACTGATCGGCTGCGTCATCGGCTTGTTTGTTGGCGCAATGCCGGGGTTGGGCTCGGTCAACGGCGTCGCCATCCTGCTGCCGGTTACCTTTCTGGTGCCGCCCACCACGGCGATCATCTTCCTGGCCGCGATCTACTACGGCGCCATGTACGGCGGCGCGATTTCCTCGGTTATGCTTGGCATACCGGGCGCCTCAACGGCCGTGGCCACGGTCTTCGATGGACGACCGTTGGCTATGAAAGGCGAAGCGGATCGTGCGCTGATCGCGGCGGCGACGGCTTCCTTCGTCGGCGGAACGATTTCGGTCGTGCTTTTCACACTGTTCGCCCCGCCGCTCGCCGATTTTGCGCTCACGTTCGGGCCATCCGAGGAATTCGCCCTCATGATGCTCACCTTCGCCACCTTCGTCGGCCTGGGCGGTGACGATATCCCGAAGACCATCTTCTCGATTTTGATCGGCCTGGCGCTGGCCTCGGTTGGGCTCGACATCATCAGCGGCCAGCCGCGGCTCATCTTCTTTGACCTGTCGGGCTTTTATCACGGCATCAATTTTCTGGTGCTGGCGATAGGCATCTACGGCATCGGCGAGATCCTCTGGACGCTCGAGGCCAGCAAGGGCAAGGTGATGGTGTCGCAGGCCAAGACCTCGCTGCAGCGCATGCTGCAAGGTCTGAAAAACCTGCGCAATACGATTGGCACCATGTTGATGGGCTCGTCGCTCGGCTTTTTCGTCGGCATTCTGCCGGCGGCGGGCGCGACGCCGGGTTCGCTGATGGCCTATGGCGTCGCCAAATCCATGGCGCGCGACCCGGAGTCCTTCGGCAAGGGCAACGTGTCCGGCGTGGTCGCGCCGGAATCGGCGAATAACGCGGCCAGTACCGGCTCGATGCTGCCGATGCTGACACTCGGCATTCCCGGCTCGCCGACGACGGCGATTCTGCTGGGCGGCATGATCATCTGGGGCCTGCGCCCCGGCCCGCTGCTGTTCACCGAGCACCCTGATTTCGTCTGGGGCCTGATCGGCAGTCTCTACGTGGCCAACGCCTTCACCATGCTGATCAACATTGCCTTCATACCGCTGTTCGTCTGGGTCCTGAAAATGCCCTTCACGATCCTGGCGCCGGTCATCTTCATTCTTTGCGTCGTGGGCGGCTATGCGCCGACGCAGGACATGCACGACGTCTGGTTGATCCTGTTGTTCGGCGTAGCCGGCTACATGCTGCGCAAGTTGAACTATCCGGTGGCGCCGGCGGTACTGGCGATCGTGCTAGGGCCGCTCGCCGAGCGCTCACTGCGCCAGACGCTCATTGGCTCGCACGGCGATCCGATGATCTTTGTGGAGCGGCCGCTATCGGCGATCTTCCTCGGCTGCGCCGTGCTGCTCGCGCTCTACCCTCTCTACCTCCGCACGCGTCGGCGCAAGGAGCTGAATGGGGCCGCCGAGCGCACGGAAGGCTAAATTGCACACCGCCACGCGCAGCGAGCGACGACTGTCTGCAACGGATTGAAACTTGAGAATATGTGGTATCTGGTGTATGGAATACCAGAAACATAAGCGGTGAGTCCCAGGACCGGTTCGTAGAAACCGGACGGGCGCGAAAAGCCTCTGGATTGCAGTCATGGACGCGGCCACGTCGCAATTGATCGTCGAGCCGATCGAACCGAACTTCAGCCTGAAGGACCGGATTTACAGCTCGCTGCGCGAGGCGATCACCTCGATGAACATCTACGACGACGCAGCCCAGCTGCGTCTCGACGAACGCGAGCTCTCCGAAAAACTCGCCATCTCAAGAACACCCATCCGCGAGGCCCTCGCCCGCCTCGAACAGGAAGGCCTGGTGCGCATCGTGCCCCGAAAGGGCGTCTACATCGTGCGCAAGACCAAGGCCGAGATCCTCGAGATGATCACCGTCTGGGCCGCCCTCGAGTCCATGGCCGCCCGCCTCATCATCGAGCAGGCCTCGGACGAGGAGATCGCCTCCCTACGTAAGCTCTTCGCCACCTTCCAGGACGGCCAGCTGCAGGCCAAGATCGACGAGTATTCGGACACCAACATCGAGTTCCACCAGACCCTGCTGAAGCTTTCGCGCTGCCAGTTGTTGCAGGACATGGCCGACCAGTTGTTCATCCATCTGCGTTCGATCCGGGCGCGGACGATCGCCGAGGGCAACCGAGCGAAGCGCTCGATCATCGACCATCTGCACATCATCGAGGCGCTGGAGGCGCGCGACACTGAGCTCGCCGAGCGTCTGGTCCGGGAGCACACCCTCAACCTCGGCAAACACATCGAAGAGACCGTCACCTATCTCGATTAGCCCCTGTATCTAGAGCCCCGCGACGGGCAAGAACCCGCGCGGTCACTGGGAGGACCCCCCATGTCAAAGACAGCAAAAGGCACGTCGACGACAGCAGAAGATACCCTTGCGCAAAAGGACCGCTCCGGCGAGGTGATCTCGGGCGGCCATCTGGTGGCAAAGGCGCTGAAGAGCGAGGGCGTGGACACGATCTTTACGCTCTGCGGCGGCCACATCATCGACATCTACGACGGTTGCCTGGACGAGGGCATCCGCATCGTCGACGTGCGTCACGAACAGGTCGCGGCCCATGCCGCCGACGGCTACGCTCGGCAGACCGGCAAGCTTGGCTGTGTCGTCACCACGGCCGGCCCGGGTTGCACCAACGCGGTGACTGGCATCGCCACGGCTTTCCGCTCCGAAAGCCCGGTGCTGCATATCGGCGGTCAGGGCGCGCTGACCCAGCACAAGATGGGCTCTCTGCAGGACCTGCCGCACGTCGACATGATGTCGCCGATCACCAAGTTCGCGGCGACCGTGCCCAGCACGGAACGGGTCGCCGACATGGTCTCGATGGCGGCGCGCGAATGCTTCAACGGCGCCTATGGCCCCTCCTACCTGGAGATCCCGCGCGACGTGCTCGATCGTGAAGTCGACGCCAGCAAGGCGGTGATCCCGTCGCCGGGCCACTACCGCGCCTCGACCAAGTCGATCGGCGATCCGGCGGACATCGAGAAGCTTGCCGATATCCTGAACAAGTCGAAGCGCCCGGCGGTACTCTTCGGCCAGCAGGTCTGGGCCTCGCAGAGCCACGAGGCGGCGATCAGCCTGGTGCGCGCGCTCGACATCCCGGCCTATCTGAACGGTGCCAGCCGCGGCATGCTGCCGCCCGGCGACCCGCACCACTTCGACCGCACAAGGCGGCTCGCCTTCAACAAGGCCGACGTGATTCTCATCGTCGGTACGCCCTTCGACTTCCGCATGGGCTACGGCAAGCGGATCAGCCCCGATGTGACCCTGGTCCAGATCGACCTGGACTACCGCACTGTCGGCAAGAACCGCGACATTTCGCTCGGCCTGGTGGGCGACCCGGGCGCCATTCTTACCGCCGTCGAGCAGGCGGCCAGCGGGCGCCTCGACAAGGCGGCGCAGCAAGAGCGGCAGCAGTGGATGCAGCAGCTGCGCGAGGCCGAGGCCATAGCGCTGGAGAAGTTGATGCCGCTCTTCACCTCGGACCAGTCGCCGATCAATCCCTATCGGGTGGCCTACGAGATCAACGAGTTCTTGAGCGACGACACGATCTACATCGGCGACGGCGGCGACGTGGTGACGATCTCCGCCCAGGCTGTGCGGCCGCGCGGGCCGGGCAACTGGATGGACCCCGGCGCGCTCGGCTCGCTGGGCGTCGGCACCGGCTTCGCCATGGCCGCCAAGCTGGCCCATCCGAACAAGGAAGTGCTCTGCTACTACGGCGACGGCTCCTTCGGCATGACCGCCTTCGACATGGAGACCGCGAACCGCTTCGGGGCACCCTACATCGCCGTCGTCGGTAACAATTCGGCAATGAACCAGATCCGCTACGGCCAGATGGCCAAGTACGGCGAGCAGCGCGGCAACGTGGGCAACAAGCTGGGCGACGTGGAGTTCGGTCACTTCGGCCGGATGCTCGGCGGCCACGGCGAGGAGGTGCACGATCCGGCAGAGATCGGCCCGGCGCTCCAGCGCGCCCGCGAGGCCGTGCAGTCGAGCGGCCGCTCGGCCGTGGTCAACATCTGGGTCGATCCCAACACCTATGCGCCGGGCACCATGAACCAGACCATGTACAAGTGATGCTAAGGGGAAGGCGCGGAGACCGGCAGGCAGCTGGTCTCCGCATTTTTTGAGGTGATGACGGCAAAAGAGTCGAAGGGGTGGGAATGACAAAGGCTCTCGAAGGAGTGCGCATTCTGGACATGACCCATGTCCAGTCTGGGCCGACCTGCACGCAGCTGCTGGCCTGGTTCGGCGCCGACGTGATCAAGGTGGAGCGGCCGGGTTCAGGCGACGCGACGCGGGGGCAGTTGCGTGACATTCCCGACGTCGACAGCCTCTACTTCACCATGCTGAACGGCAACAAGCGAAGCGTCACGCTCAACACCAAGACCGACGAGGGCAGGGCCATCTTCGCCAAGCTGATCGCCGCCTGCGACGTCATGGTGGAGAACTTCGCACCGGGGGCGATCGACCGCATGGGCTTTCCCTGGGAGAAGATCCAAGAGATCAACCCACGCATGATCTACGCCTCGGTCAAGGGCTTCGGCCCGGGCCCCTATGTCGACTGCAAGGTCTACGAGAACGTAGCCCAGTGCACCGGCGGCTCGGCCTCGACCACCGGCTTCGACGATGGCCCGCCGATGGTGACCGGCGCGCAGATCGGCGATTCCGGCACCGGCCTGCATCTCGCGCTCGGCATCGTCACGGCGCTTTATCAACGCGAGAAGACCGGCCGCGGCCAGCGCGTCGAGTGCGCCATGCAGGACGGCGTGCTGAACCTCTGCCGGGTCAAGCTGCGCGACCAGCAGCGCCTCACACATGGGCCGCTCAAGGAGTACCCGCAGTATCCGAACGGCGAGTTCGGTGAAGCGACGCCGCGCGCCGGCAACGCCTCGGGCGGCGGCCAGCCGGGCTGGATCGTCAAGTGCAAGGGCTGGGAGAACGATCCCGATGCCTACGTCTACGTGATCACCCAGGCGGCGGCCTTCCCCGCGCTGGCCAAGGTGATCGGCCACGAGGATTGGCTGGAGGATCCGGAGTGGAGCACGCCGGAGGCGCGGCTTCCCAAGCTGGAGCAGGTCTTCGACGAGATCGAGAAGTGGACCATGACCAAGACCAAGTTCGAGGTCATGGATATCCTCAATCCGCTGAACGTGCCCTGCGGCCCGATCCTCAGCATGAAGGAGCTGGCCGAGGAGCCTTCGCTGCGCGCGACCGGCACGGTGGTCGAGGTCGACCATCCGGAGCGCGGCAAGTACCTGACCGTCGGCAACCCGATCAAGCTCTCCGACTCGCCAAGCGAGGTGGGGCGCTCGCCGCTGCTGGGCGAGCATACCGACGAGATCCTGAAGGAGGTCGTCGGCTTCAGCGACGAGGAGATCGCGGCGGCGAAGGCGGCGGGCGCGGTCTAGGCGGTGAGAAAAAAGAGCAGTCCCCTTTTCTGACAGGGGGGTCCCTCATGCTTCGACAGGCTCAGCATGAGGGTTTGGCTTGGAGCGAAAACACGCAAGCCTCGTCCTGAGCTTGTCGAAGGGATCCTATGCGATCCGAGCGAAGCTCTAGCGGTGACTGTCAGCTTGGCGGGCCACTACAATCCGGGGAGGCAACATGCGAATCATCGTGAACGGACAGCAGGCCTTCGGGAAGGCCGTCCTGGAAGCCTTGCTCGATCGCGGCGACGAGGTGGTCGCCGTCTTCTGCGCGCCGGACAAGGAGGGCCGGCCGTTCGATCCGATCAAGGAAGCCGCCTTGGAGCGCGGTGTGCCGCTCTATCAGCCGGCCTCCTACAAGGCGCCGGAGACCCTGCAGCAGATGCGCGCTCTCAAGCCCGACCTCATGGTCATGGCCTACGTCATCATCTTCGTGCCGGAGGAAGCGCGCGATATCCCGACCCACGGCTCGATCTGCTTCCACCCATCGCTGCTGCCGCTGCATCGCGGGCCGAGCTCGATCAACTGGCCGATCATCGGCGGCGCCACGCGCAGTGGGCTGACCGTCTTCTATCCCAACGACGGCCTCGACGAGGGCGATATCCTGCTGCAGAAGGAGGTCGCCATCGGTCCGGACGACACCCTGGGCTCGGTCTACTTTCAGAAGATCTTTCCCCTGGGCGTCGAGGCCATGCTGGAGTCGGTCGACCTGATGAAGGCGGGCAAGGCACCGCGCATCGCGCAGGATCATTCCAAGGCCACCTACGAAAGCTGGTGCCGCAAGGCCGACGCGCAGATCAATTGGTCGAAGCCGGCCAGCCAGGTCTACAACCTGATCCGCGGCACCAACCCGCAGCCGGGCGCCTGGACGCACCATGCGGGCAAGGAGCTGAAAATCTTCGACTGCGCCAAGATCATGGCGGCTGGCGGTGCGCCCGGCGAGGTGACGGCCGTGACCGACGAGAGCTTCACCGTTTCGGCCGCCGACGGCCAAATCGAGGTGAAGCGTGTGCGGCCCGAGGGGTGCGGAAAGATCTCTGCCGGCGAGTACGCCGCCGAGGCCGGTCTGACGGTCGGGGCCGTCCTGGACTAATGCCCCGGCGTCGCGCTCGTCCGGCTGCATCCTGATCGGAGCCTGGCGAGCTTGACGTGGCTCAATGCCGGGCTGGCGCCCGGCGGCCAGACTGTTGCCTGGGTCCTGGCGGGCCCGAAACGGGTCTTGCGAACAATGGGGAGGGGCCGATGAAGATGATTCTGGTGCCTTTGGCCGAAGATGCCGGCGGAGAGGGGCTGCTCGATACGGCCTTCGCCGTAGCCCGGCGTTTCAACGCACACGTCGACGTCTTGCACGTGCGTCCCGACCCGGCAGAGGCGCTGCACGCGACCAGCATGGCCTTTCCCGGCGCGCTGCGCGACCAGGTGTTGGAGGTCGGACGGCGCCAGGCGGAAGAGTCTGCAACGCAGGTCCGCACGCTGTTCCAGGACTATTGTGCCGAGAACGGCATTACCGTGCTGGAGCGGCCGCCGTTCGCCGACGGCGTTTCGGCGGCCTGGCATGAGGAGACCGGCAAGGAAAGCCTGGTCGTGGCGCTGCGCGGCCGGCTCACCGACCTGATCGTCGTCCGCCGGCCGCTCCAGGCGAGCCCGGCACCGGACACCCTCGAGGCCGCGCTGATGGAAACCGGCAAACCGGTCCTGATCCTGCCGCTCAAGGACGACGACGGGGCGCCGGAGTCGGTCGGCCGCCGGGTCGCGATCGGCTGGAACGGCTCGACCGCCGCGGCCAAAGCGGTCGCGGCCGCGCGGCACTTCCTGATTACCGCCGACAAGGTGACCGCGCTCAGCCTGCAGGAGGAGAAGGACCAGCAGCTTTCACTCGCCGACCTGGTCGGTCACCTTGCCTGGCACGGCGTGGAGGCGGACACTCGCCGCTTCGAGGCGCGCTCGAGCCACATCGGCGAAGCGCTTTTGGCCGAGGCCCGGGCGCTCGAGGCCGATCTGTTGGTGCTCGGCGGCTATGGCACTTCCATGACCCGGGAGCTGATCCTCGGTGGCGTCACCCGCCACATGCTGACCCATGCCGAGATCCCGCTGCTCATGGTGCACTGAGGGCAGCCTGCCATCAGTATCGTGGCGGCGGATGCTGTCCCAATGGGGCCCCCGGTGGAGGGCCGGGTGGGCCGAGGCGCAGGCGTATGCCGCCCTGCTGCGGCGGGACGCCGTGCAATTGGGCACGCGCCTGCACCGGCGTGCCGCGGAAGCAGCCGATCGTGTAGGGATACTCGTCGGTCATGTGGTAGTGATAGATCGACCGCGGCTCGCCGTCCCACAGGACTGTGTGGTCGTGCCCGTGGCAGTCGTCGAGATCGGCGGTGGTGAGCATCGTCCCGCCTTCGCCGTGAATGCCGTAGACTCCGAAGCCGTCCAGCGCGTAGCCGACTAAGTCGGAGTGCCCGCCGTCCTGGCTCCGCAAATCCTCCAGGCAGGGCGAGCGGTCGTGATAGTGGTACTGGCCCCACTGCTGCGGGTGGCCGGCACAATTGTCCTGCATCTCGTAGGCCGGCGCGTCCCGGCCGCGCGCATCGACCGCGTTGTAGATTGCCGTGCCGCTGAGCGCGAAGCCAATCATGCCCATCGGCACGCAGCTCGGCGTGGGCACCGGCAGAGGCTCTGCCGGCAGGGTTAGCAGAATGTTCTGCGGCCGTATCGGGTTCGGGTTGCGGTCGTAGCGATAGGCGTCGTCCGAGCGGGCGATCGGGAAGACTCCGGTCGGATGGCTCGGCAGATTGTTGGCGCGAATGATTCCGCCGGTCGCCCTCGCGGGTAACGGTGATCTCCGACGGCCAGGTGACCGATCCATCGACAGTTGGCTTTTGGGCCGGGTCGTAGGTCGAGCCCGTGACCCAGTACCCCGTTCTCGCAGCGCCCGGCGCGTTCGGATTGAAGCGCGTCTGGCAGGACATGAGGTAGCCCTGCTTCGGCGACGTCGAGATCTTGCCGTCGCCCAGCGGCCGCTCGTGTGCCGACAGGGAGAGGGCGGGCAACGTCAGGAACAGAGTGGCCGCAAACGCTAGGGCGATCTTCCGCGCAGTGTTCGGCACGACCCGCACTCCAGCCACGGTTTTTCTGTTGTCGAACGTCGCTTTGTGGTAGCGCCTCTCTCCAGGAATGCAAAGGCGCGAAATGGCTTAGTCTTCAAGGACAGCCGCCGATGGCGAACATATCCTGAGCGGTCCGCCTTCCTGCTATACTGTGCTGTCTTCCTGAGGGAGCGACGGCGCATGCGCAAGCCACGGTCGATGAAGGGCCTGGAGGAGCTGGGGCGGGTTCGCCTGTCGGCGCACTTCTTCATGCGCGACTTCCTGCATTCGGAGATCGCCGATTTCTACGGCATTCCCAACATCCCCGAAGATCCGGATCTCGCCATCGCCGCCGGGCGTGAGCTTTGCGAGCTGCTGCTCGAGCCGTTGCAGGCGACCTTCGGGCGCATCGCTGTGCGCTCCGGCTACAGGGCGCCCGCGGTCAACGACTTCGGTAACAAGCACGGCGCGCCCTGCGCGCGCAACGAGGCGAGCGCCGCCTATCACATCTGGGACTGGCGCGATACCGACGGGCACATGGGCGCCGGCGCCTCGATCGTGATCCCCTGGTTCGCCGACCGCTACGCAGCGGGGGCGGACTGGCGCACGCTCGCCTGGTGGATCCACGACAAGCTGCCCTACTCCCATCTGCAGTTCTTCCCCAAGCTGGCCGCCTTCAACATCCAATGGCACGAAAAGCCCTGGCGCCGCATCGACTCCTTCATTGCCCCGCGCGGTTGCCTCACCAAGCCCGGCATGGCGAACAACGAAGGCTCGCACGCCGAGTGGTACCAGGACTTCCCGACCATGCGGGCGATTTGAGAGGACAAGGGGGCCTGAGGAAGTCAGGCGTTCGAACCTACCCCGCCTGCCCCTTGTCCCGGTGGTAATCGAAGGTGGCGTTGATCATGTCGAGCAGGTGCTGGAGGCCAGTGGTCGGCGGGTACTTGGGTGGATTATCGGGGCTCTGGCAGGTCTCCAGGCAGGCGACCTCGGCGTCGTGGTCGGGATCGTAGAAGAAGGGGATCGAATAGCGGTCCTTGTTCGAGACGTTGATCACCCGGTGCTTGGTCGAGGCGAAGAGGTCGTTAGTCCAGCGCGCCATCATGTCGCCGATATTGACCACGAAGCTGCCGTCGATGTAGGGCGCGTCGATCCACTGGCCGGCGCTGTTGCGTACCTGCAGGCCGCCCACCGGGTCCTGCGCCAGGATGGTCAGGCAGCCGAAGTCGGTGTGCGCGCCGGCGCCGATGCGCGCCTCGGTGATGGGCCCGGTCTGCGGCGGATAGTGCAGCGGCCCGACGGTCGCCATGGGCAGGGTCAGCTTGTCGTCGAAGAAGTCCTCCGGCAGAGCCAAGGCGAGCGCGAAGGCGCGCATGATGTCGTGGCCCAGGTCGCAGAGCGCATCGAAGTAGGCCTGCATGGCCTCGCGCCAGCCCGGCAGGTCGTCCGGCCACTGGTTGGGGCCGTGCAGCGGGATGCCCGCCTTGACCAGGGGATGGTCGGGCTCCAGGTGGCGGCCGATCTTGAGGCCTTCCTTGAAGTCGCCGGTGTCTTTCTGCTTGGCCGGGTCCAAGTTCTCGCCGCCCATGGCGAAGTAGCCGCGATGGCAGGACGAGTTTTCGATGGCGATCCGCCCCTTGATATCGTCGGGCTGATCGAAGAAGCGCTTGGCCTCGGCAAAGGTTCGCTCGAGCAGCGCGTCCCGCACGCCGTGGTTGGTGACGTAGAAGAAGCCGATGTTCCGGCAAGCCGCACCGATTTCCTCGGCGACGGCCTTGCGCGCAGCCGTGTCGCCCTCGCGGAACCGCCCGAAGTCAATCGCCGGCACTGCCTCCAGCGGCACCCGCTCGCCGATCAGGCTTTGGTCCAGCAGGCTGGTCTCGGTCGTGCTCATGCCTATCGCTCCATCATTCGGCCGCTTGCTGTCCAACCCTTGCCTATGGGCCATGCTGGGCATGCTACGCAGGGCTGCCGCAACGTTGCAGTGATGCAGGTCAAAGCGCCCACGTCATCCCGCCCGCACCCGCTTCGACAACAGGATCACGCCGTAGCCGCCGAGGAGCAGCAGGGCGGCGCCGAGGATGGTCAGTGCACCCAGGGTCGGCACTAGCGGCGTGTAGCCGGAGACCATCTTGGCATAGAGCCACTCGGGAATCGTTTGGTCGGCGCCTGTGGTGAAGAGCGATAGCGGGAAGTTGCCCCAGGAGAGCAGGAAGGAGAACAGCGCGCCGGAGAAGATGCCCGGCCAGAGCACCGGCAGGGTCACCTCGCGCAGCACCTGCCAGCGCGTCGCGCCCAGGTCGAAGGCCGCTTCCTCCAGCGCCGGGTCGAAGCTGTAGGCCTGGATCGAGATCACCAGGGTGGCGATCGGCACGATCCAGATCAGGTGGGCGAAGACCGCGGTACGCCAGTCGGGGATGATGCCGAGCGCGCTGAACCAGAGCAGCAGGGCCAGGCCCAGCACCGCCTGGGGAAAGAAGATCGGCAGCAGGATGATCTTCTGAAACAGCTTGCGGCCCTGCCATTGGTAGCGCGCGAAGGCCAGGGCGCCGAAGAAGGCCAGCACCACCGATATGGCGGTGACCAGCAGGGCAATGGTGAGCGATGTCTCGAACAGCCCCTGCACGGTCAGCGAGGTAAAGGCTTTGCCGTACCACTTGTCGTCGTAGGCAGGGACCGGGAAGCGGAAGTAGCGCTGCTTCGAGAAGGAGGCCAGCGCCACGCAGACCACTGGCACATACATGAACAGCAAGATGCAGCCGGCCCAGAGGGCGATCAGGTTATGCGTGATGCGCTGCGAGAGGGCGTGCATAGGTTAGCCCTCTTCTCTCGGCTCGAGCGCGGCCTTCGACCCTCTACCCTTGGGGGAGAGGGTGGCCGGCGCGGAGCGGCGGCCGGGTGAGGGGTCGGCCGCGCGTCTGCGCGGCGATAGAGAAGTCCATTGGTGAGAGCGATTCACCCTCCCACGCGCTAACGCGCGCGGGCGACCGGAGGTCGAGCGCTCCGCGCTCCCTCTCCCCTCGAGGGAGAGGGGTAGGACGGTGGTGCCCTCCCGTGACATCATACCCATCAGCGTCGCCCCAAAATGCTGTCGAGGTCGACGCGGCGCAGGACGGTGAGCACCAGGCCGCCGGCGAGCAGCAACAGGAGCACCGAAAGGGCCGAGCCGAGTGGCCAGTTCTGGCCGAAGGTGAAGGCGGTCTCGATGTCGTCGGCGATCATGATGACCGACTGACCGCCGAGGATCTTGGACTCGGCGAGCGATCCCAGCGAAAGGATGAAGGTCAGCAGGGCGCCGATCAGGATGCCCGGCATGGCGAGCGGCAGCTCGACCTCACGGAAGATCTGCCAGCGGCTTGCGCCCAGATCGCCGGCCGCCTCGGTCACCTCGCGCGGCACCATGGAGATGCCGAGCACCATGGGAAAGAGCGTGAAGGGCAGATAGACGTAGACCAGGCCGAGGACGATGCCCGGCACGTTGTAGATCAGCCCGCCGGACTCGATCCCGAACCAGGTCTGCAGTGCCCCCAGCAGCACGCCGCCTTTGATCAGGAACAGCACCCAGCCGAAGAGCCGGATGTTCTCCGAGACGAACAGGGGAATGACCAGGAGAAGGGTCAGCAAGTTCGACCAGCGGCCGAACAGCTTGGCCATGCCGTAGGCCAGCGGGTAGCAGATCAGTTGCAGCAGCACCACGGCGATCAGCGCGAGGGCGAGCGACTTGAGAAAAGAGAGGTAATAGCTGTCGCTGACGATGTCGGCGTAGTTCTCCAGAGTCGGTAGGTGGGCGAACTCGAAGGTCTGCGGTGGCATGAAGCTGTAGCCGAAGACGACCAGCAGTGGGCCGGCGAAGCCGAGCAGCAGCAGGGTGAGCAGCGGCAGCGCGGCGAGCAGGCCGGGTTGACGCAGCCAGACGAACGCGCGAGACGGCACCTTGGCAGGCTGGGCCGATACGCCGCGTTCCGCCAGGGCGCTCATCACTCGGCCACCAGGATGGAATCGCGCGCGTCCCAGCCGATGGTCACCGCGTCGTCCAGAGCGCCCTCGTACCGCTGTTCGCGCAGCTTCTCGACCAGGAAAACGCGCTCGCCGACGCGCACCTGATACTGGATGCGCGAGCCCAGCGAGTACTCGTTGTAGAGCGTGCCCCGGATCGCGTTGTCGGCATCGCCGGCGCTTTGGAGAAAGCGCAGGTACTCCGGCCGGATCACCAGGTGGCCTCTAGCGAAGCCGTTCGGCGCTCTCCCTTCCCCAAAATCGGGGCCCCTGAAGTCGGCGTCCAGGCTGGCGCAGCGCAGCCGACCGCCCTCCGCGGCCTCGACCTCGATCACGTTGACCTCACCCATGAACTCGGAGACGAAACGGCTCTGCGGCTGATTGTAGATCTCGTCCGGGGTGCCGACCTGCTCCAGCTGGCCGGCACGCATGATGCCGATCCGATCGCTCATCACCATCGCCTCCTCCAGCGAGTGGGTGATGTAGATGAAGGTCTTGCCGGTCTCCCGGTGGATGTCCTTAAGCTCCTTCTCAAGGGTCTTGCGCAGCTTGTAGTCGATCGCGGAGAGCGGCTCGTCGAAGAACAGGATCTCCGGATCGAAGGCCAGCGCACGGGCCAAGGCGACACGCTGCCGCTCACCCCCAGAGCACTGGGTCACGTTCTTGCCGTAGTAGTCTGCCGGCAGGTGAAGCTGCGTCATAAGCTGGTCGCAGCGCGCCCGCCGCTCGTCCGGCGCCACGCCCTTCATCTTCAGAGAGAACTCGATGTTCTGGCCGACCGTACGGTGCGGGAAGAGGGCGAGAGACTGGAAGACCATGCAGGTCGGCCGCCGGTTCGCCGGAATCTCGTTTATCCGTGCGCCGCGCAGCAAGATGTCGCCGGAGCTCGGCCGTTCCATGCCGGCGAGCATGCGCAGAAGCGTGGTCTTGCCGCTGCCCGAGGGCCCCACGACAGTGAAGAACTCGCCATCGTGGATATCCAGGTTTATCCCGTCCACCGCATTCAAAGAGCCGAAGCTCTTGCGAAGGTCGACCAGGCGAAGGATGGGGGTATCGGTCATCGGGACAAGGGGCCCTCGAAGGGTCGGCGCGATCGAATGCGACGATTCACCACCGGGCTTTGCCCCCGGGACAGGCTCGGGACAAGGCCCTCATACTGAGCCTGTCGAAGTATGAGGGCCATGGCCTGTCTTGCCCGCGCCGCGATTCAGTGCGTCCTCGGTCGCGCCGCAAGCATCGCTTGATCAAGCTTCGCGTTTGGCGGCGTTGTAGATCTCGTCCATGCGGTCGTAGTCGGGATTGATCCCATAATCGACGCTGTTGGCCAGCTCTTCTTCCAAGCTGTCCCACTGGATGGCGTCGAGCTCTTCCGCGGAGAATTGCTCGAAGACCTCGGCATTGGCCATCTGCGAGACCGGATTGTAGGTGCCTTCGGCGAAGGCGACCGCGTGGCAGACTTCCGGTCGCTGGACGTAGTGCAGGAACTCCTCGCCCAGAGGCGAGAGCTGCGGGTTGTTGACCAGCGAGGTAACCTCGACCCAGACGATGCCGCCCTTGCCGCCCATCGGGCCACGCTTGGGCGTGATGCCACGGATGTTGGTTGCGCCGTCGAGCCGCGCGGGCGAGGCCGTATAGGTGCCGCCCGTACAGTAGAAGTCGATCTCGCCGTTGATCAGGGCCAGGTTCATCTGCACCAGATCGTCGGTCAAAAGCTTGGCGCCCTTGAACCACTTGCGCGCCGTCTTCTCGAAGGCGGCGATCTCGTCGTCGCTGTGCTTGGCGAAGGGGTCGAGGCCCGAGCCGACGCACATGTGGTAGATGTTCCAGTTGTCGTAGGTCAGTATGCCGAACTTGCCGGCGTTGGCATCGTCGTTGAAGAGATCGAAGCCCTGATCCTCCGCCATCTCGCGCGACACCTTATCGGTGTTGACGACGAAGTTGAACGGCCCGAAGCGTTGCACGATGCCGATCAGATCCTTCTCGTCCTGGCTGAGGGCCCATTTGTAGGGCATGTGGAAGGACTCCATCATGTCCGCGAAGTAGCCCTCGAACTTGTCGCGCGGCAGCGGCTTGATCAGCCCCTCGGGATACATCTGCTCCCGCGCCCAGGGTTGATTGACGTTGATCACGTCCCAGACGTTCACCTCGCCGGCGCGCAGCTTGTTGATCATGTCGGGATCGGAGGTGCCGCTTTCGGCCTGCACGTCGGCCGCCTGCTCGCGGCGGAAGGGGTCCAACACTTCGTCCGAGTTGTAGCCTTCCCAGCAGAGGATGTTCAGTTCCTTCTCGCGCGCCGCCTGGGCCGATCGGCTCATTAGGCCGGGGGCCGACAGGGCCGTCGCCGTGGCCGCGGAAAGCTGCAGGAAATTGCGTCGATCGATCTTCATGTCCGGTGTCTCCCCGTGGTCTCGCCTCACATTCAGCCCGTTTGGTCAGCCCGTTTGATACGAGTCTTCGTGCTTTAGCGCTCTAAGCAAAGGCCATCGAGCAACTATAGGCCCGGCCCTTCCAAAGACAAACGGTCGGCTGCCGCTGTCCGGGAGGGATTCCCGCACAGTATTGCCGCCGATATCAATAGTGCCACGACATACTTGGTAGTTCCAACATTTTGCGGTTGAGATCGCGGCCTGGAAGCTGCCATAAAGGCCCGACGATGGTGCAGACGGACGGCGCAGGCTGCGCCGAGCCGCACGGAGAGCGAGGCGTTTCGTGATCGATTTTATCTTCATGTTCACGCGTCACGACCAGACGGTCGAGGACTGCCTGGCCACTTTCGAGGCGATCAAGGAGGTCGGCGTAAGGCACCTCGGTTTCAAGGACGTCGGCGTCGAGCGGGAGACCCTGCGCGAGCTCAACCGTCGCATCAAGGCGAGCGGGGCGGTCAGTTACATGGAAGTGGTAAGTACCACATCGGAGGACTGTCTTAACTCGGCGCGCACTGCCGTCGATATCGGCGTCGACCGCCTGCTCGGCGGCACCGAGGTCGAGACGATCCTCTCCCTACTGCAGGGCAGCGGCATCGAGTACATGCCCTTCCCCGGCCGGCCCGAGGGCCATCCGACGAAGCTTGGCGGCACACCGCAGGAGGTTGCCGATCACTGCCGCCGCTTCGTCCAACTGGGCTGCGCCGGTGTCGATCTGCTGGCCTACCGCGCGACCGAGGCGGATCCCTTGGATCTGGTGCGGGCGGCACGAGGTGCCACTGACGGCACGCTCGTGGTTGCCGGCAGCGTCGACTCGCCGGAGCGGATCAAGGACCTGGAAGCGGCCGGTGCGGATGCCTTCACCATCGGCTCCGCCGCCTTCGACGGCAGCTTCTCGCCGCGCAAGGGCCTGCTGGCCTCGCAGCTTTCGGATATCCTCGCCGCTTGCCGGTGAGCGTCGCCGCATCCTGACGGCCGCCGCCAAGCTTGCCGCGGCGCAGACCTTTGCGGGCCGTCGATGCCGTCTATAATTGAAGATGTTGTCCGAGTCGGAGGCTTGAGCTTCATGCGCTATCCGACCATCAGGCGCGGTGCCGTCGTTCTGCTCCTGCTCTCGCTTGCCGGTTGCGCGTCGCGTCCGGTGCTCTATCCCAATGCCTACTACACCCATGTCGGCGAGGCTCGGGCCGAGGCCGACATCGATCACTGCCTGGCCATGGCCGAGGCACATGGCACGGGATCCAACGCGGTAGCCGAGACGGCGACCGGCACAGCCGTCGGCGCCGGGGTCGGCGCGGCGAGCGGTGCGGCCGTCGGCGCGGTTCTGGGCAGTGCCGGACGCGGGGCGGCGACGGGCGCGGTCGCCGGTGCCGTGGGCGGCCTGTTGCGCGGGCTGCTCAGGGCGAACGAGCCCGACGGCCTTACCAAGAGCTTCGTCGATCGCTGTCTAACCGAACGCGGCTACGCGCCCATCGGCTGGAAGTAACCGGCTCTCCAAGACGCGACTGGATCGTCGCATGCCACGTCGGCCGTACCGGAGGCTGCCCGGTTGAACGTGTCATCCGGCAGCTTTGTGATCGGCCACCGCTGGTTTCGTCTGTCCAAGACGACGCTTTTGCCCTTATCATTCAATTGAGTAATCCAATTTATTCGATCGTTTCGATCGTGTTTTTCGATTAGCAGGCGGCCATGAACATCGATCACCTGCGCGCCTTTCTGGAAGTGGCCGGGACCGGCAACTTCAATCGCGCGGCGGAACGACTGCACGTCACCCAGTCGACGATCAGCGCCCGAATTAAGGCCCTCGAGGATCAGCTCGGTCAGACGCTCTTCGCGCGCAACCGCAGCGGTGCGCAACTCACGGCGGCCGGTCACCGCATCCGCTACCACGCGGATATGGCGGTGCGTGCCTGGGAGCAAGCCCGCCAAGAGGTCGCGCTGCCGGACAGCCTGAGCCAGTCGATCGGCCTAGGCATTCAGGTCAACCTCTGGGAGCGGGTGGTGCCGCGATGGCTGGTCTGGATGCGCGCCAATGCGCCGGAGACGGCCGTTCGCATCGAAGCCGACTATTCCGAGAGCATGACCCGGTAGGTGGCGGACGGCCTGCTCGACCTGGCAATTCTCTACGTGCCGCGCAATCTGCCCGGCCTACTGATCGACACCCTGTTCGAAGACAGCTTGATCCTGGTTGCGACCCAGCCGCGGAGCGTGCAGGAGGGCTGGGTCGAGGACTATGTTTTCGTCGACTGGGGCGATGAGTATCGCAGCCGGCACGCGCTCGCCTTTCCGCGCATGCAGACCCCCGCGGTCACGGTGGGGCTGAGCGGCATCGGCCTGCAATACATCCTGGATCATGGCGGCGCCGGCTACTTCCCGGAACAGACCGCGGAGCCCTTGATCGCCGACGGCAGCCTGTTTCGGGTCGATGGCGCGCCGGTCTTTTCCCGACCCGCCTATCTGGTGCGCGCAGAAGCGTCACCCAACGCGACCGTTGTCGAGCTCGCGCTGGACGGCCTGCGCGTGTCGCTGGACGCGTCCGACTGAGAGGCCGAAGCTACTTTATGAACTTCGCGGCTGTGCGGTTGCTGAGCTCGACCAGGCTAACACAGTCCTGCCGCTCGCCGGAGCCGTCGCGGCATTTTATAATGTCGTTCATCAGGATCATGCTGACGTTCTCGCAGCCGACTTCGCGGAAATCGACCGGGCGGACGCAAGTCTTGGCCGCGTCGAGCGGCGCGCTGTCGACGACGATGCGCTTGGTCACAACGCCGTCCGCCCCGAAGAGGAAGAGGTCGAGGGTGAACTCGGCGAAGTTGCTCTCCGTGCCGTTCTGCACCACGAAGTAGGCGCGGCAGGCGTTTTCCCGCGGCTCCAGCTTGTTGAGATCGATCTTGACCAGCGGCTCGGCCAGCGCGCTGCCGGCGGCCAGGGCCAGAAAAATGCCTAAGGCGAAGGGGATAAGCCTGCTGTTGGTCATCGATCCGATCTATCCCTTTGCTCGTGCTGCAGCGTACGGCCGCCTCCTTGGTGCCATCCATAGCATGCCAGATGGCCTTTGACCGTGACAATTTGCTGAGGCCAGCGCCGCGGCGATTGTCCGGCCGTCCAGAGAGTGCCTCGAGCCGGGACTAGCCGTCCCGAATGCGCTCGTGGTTCTTGATCACTTCTTCGATGATGAAATTGAGGAACTTTTCAGTGAAATCGGGGTCGAGCTTGGCGGTTCTGGCGAGTTGCTTCAGCCGCTCGATCTGGGTCTTCTCCCGTGCCGGATCGGCCGGCGGCAGCTTGGCCTCTCGCTTGTAGCGGCCAACCTTCTCGGTGATCTTGAAGCGTTCGGACAGCAGATAGACGAGTGCCGCATCGATGTTGTCGATGCTGTCGCGGTATTCCTGGAGCATCGGGTCGGTCGTCTGAGTCATGGCGCGGCTTCGGATGGGCTTTTGGCTGGGTTTTCCTGGCAGGCCGTATCTACGGAACGATAATTGGGGGGATCGGTGCGAGTCTAGCGCGGCCTTGGGCGCCAGGTCACCCCGCTGGCTGGGCTGCTGGCTGGGCGCTTCCGTTCTACTCGTTGTAGGTTGTCGCGATGTGATCCGGATCTTCGAGCAGCTTGCGCTCGAACTTCAGGAAGTCGTAGTAGCCGCAGCGCCGCAGGCCGGGAAAGTCACGGCAGATCTTCGGCCTTGCGTCGTAGATCGTGCAGTTCCGCGTGTCGCTGTCGAGGAAGCGGCAGACCGTGCCATAGATCTCGTCCGATTTGTGGCGCAGGATGCGCTCGCCCTTCTCCTCGCCCTTCTTGGTGAAGCGCTGGCGGGCATCCGCGTCGCTGATATCGAAGTGCTCGGCCAGGCGGCGGATATCCTTCTTGGTCGGGATGATCCGCGGGTAGGAGCAGCAGTAGCCCGGACAACGCAGGCAGTCGAACTTGAGTTTGGAAGACGTCACGGCAGATCCATGGGCGTTCGACGGAGATAGGAGGAGTTGAACGGCTGCGCAGAGTGACCAACTTTTGCCGGAAAGCCAAGGCGCAATTGATGGTCCGTCAGCGGCCGGGCTCGCGACCCTAGGTCACGCCGATACGTGGGGCCGTCGTCCCCCTGGCCGCGTCACGGATCGTCCGATAAGCCGGGAAGACCAGCGATACCTTGGTGCCCACGCCGAGTTCGCTGTCGACCACGATCTGGCCCTCGTGCAGTTCGATCAGCGACTTCACGATCGACAACCCGAGGCCGGTGCCGGCGACCCGTTTTTGAACCGGCGCTTCAATCTGACCGAAGGGTGCCAGCACCTTATCTATGTTCTTCGGGTCGATGCCGATGCCGTTGTCTTCCACGATCAGCAGCAGCCCCCTATCGTCGGTCGTCGCGCGTACCGTGACCTGGCCGCCGCTGGGCGTGAACTTGACGGCGTTGGACAGCAGGTTGAGGAGCATCTGCTTGGTTGCGCGCGCGTCCGCGCGCAGCACCGGAACGTTCGATGCGACGTCGAGCTGGATGCTGATCTGTTCCTTGCTGGCGTCGGGCGAAATGAGACGCACCACGTCCGGAATGAAGGCCGGCAAAAGGATGCTGTCGTCTCGCAACTGGTATTTCTTGCCCTCGATCTTCGAGAGGTCGAGCAGGTCGTTGATCAGGTTGAGCAGATGGACGCCGCTGTCGTGGATGTCTTGGGCGTACTCCGTATAGCGCGCCGAGCCGAGTGGGCCGAAGGTCGCCCGCTGCATCATCTCGGAAAAGCCGATGATGGCGTTCAGCGGGGTCCGCAGCTCGTGGCTGAGCGCGGCTAGGAACTCCGACTTGGTGCGGTTCGCGGCCTCCGCCTCGATGGCCCGGTGGGTCGCCTCCTCGACCCGCTTGCGCTCGGTGATGTCCAGCACCGTGCCCTCGAAGTAGGCGACCTTACCGTCTTCGTCACGCACCGCGCGGGCGTTCTCCAGCACCCAGATCCGCTCGCCGGACTTGTGGCGGTAGACCTCGGAGACGAAGTTGGTCACCCGGCCGTGCCGCTCCATGACATCGAGGAAGACCATGCGCCGGTTGCTGTCGACGTACCATTCGACGGCGATGTCTTTCATCGCCTGGATCAGCTCGGCCTCGGTCTCGTAGCCGCACAGCCGGACCAGCGCCGGATTGGCGCGCAGCAGCCGCCCGTCGGCCGTCGAGCGATAGATGCCCTCGGTCGTGTTTTCGACGATGCCGCGGTAGTCGGCCTCGGCCTTGCGCGCGGTTTCAAGCGCGTCGGCCTGCCGTTCGTAGGCTCCGCGGATCTCCCGCGCCAACACGTTGAAGGAGCTCGCCAGCTCGCGCAGGTCGGTCGGTGCGTAGCGCTGCATTGGGCCGGTCTCTGTGCCGAAGTGGCCGGCCGCGTTCGCCTTGGCCGCGTCGATCACCGGTGTGATCGAGCGAGTCAGATAGCCGGAGAAGGCCCAGGCACCCAAAGCAGCCGCCAGCAAGCTGGCGATCAGGATGACGAAGGCCGCGATCCTTTCCGAGGCCGCCCTCTGCTCCAGCTCCGAAACCGGTTGGGCGATCATGATGCCCCAGCCGGCCGCCGGGATGCTGGTGAAGCCGGCGACCATCTCGGTCTGCTTCACCGGCGAGAAGAACTTCGTGACGCCCGAATCGCCGTGCATCATGCGTTGGACCGGCTTGATGCTGGACAGGTTGGCTATCTTGTCGGCGAGTTCCTTCTTGGGGTGCGCCAGAACGTTGCCGGCACGATCGAACAGTGATGCGTGGCCTCTGGTGCCGAAGCGGACCTGCTCCTGCACTTGCTGGAAATATTCGGTCGACACGGCGGCAACCGCGACCAAATCGTCGCCTTCGAAGTTCGTCAAATAGATGGTCGGTCGCCCACGGCCGTCCGGCATCACCTGGCTGAAGGTAAGGCCGTCCGGATTGGCCTGGGCGATGACACGGTCCAGGCTGCCGGGCTTGAACTCGGTCTCCGCGCAAACGCGTCGATCCAGCCGCCCGTCGGAAATGCGCATCCAGAAGACGCAGCGCACGCCGGCCGAAGCGAGGTGCGGCGTGAGCCCGGAGGGCATGAAGGCCGAATCGCGCTGCTGCTGCACCATTTCGAAGGCGGCGCGCAGATCCTTGGCATAGCGCGAAAAATCCAAGGCGATATGCTGCGCGAGAAGCAGATGCTTCTCCTGCACTGACTCCTGCTCCTTGCGGTAGGCGGAGCGGTCCATCCAGATCGCCAGCGAGGACACGGGCACGATGGTGATCACGGTGAAGGCGATCGCGAGGATCGTGCGAAGCCGCATCAGCCGGCCGCGGATCCACGCCTGGTTGATGCGCCCGGCGATCGTCCTCGCGCGATAGAGAAGACTCGCCCTTATGGGCGCGGTGTCGGCCGCGTCGGGCATTTCCAGATAAAGACTGTCACGTGAGGGGAACTGCGCCATGGGCGATCGCTGTCAATCGACCGCTGTTCGATGAGTCACGTCGGCGTGCAATGGCTTCTCGTCGGAACTGCGGTCTAGTGGTTGTGGCGCAAGTCTTTGGCAAAACTGCTGTTCATTCGACTGCGAAGAGGACCCCTGTCTTACCAATGTTGCATTAAACATGGTTAACAGAATGTAAAAGTCGTTACAACAAGAGCCGAGTTCGCGGTTCTTCTTGCGGCAGCTGTGCTGCAAATCACGAGCCTTTTTGCTGCCTAAAGTATCGTCCGTCGGCCAGAACTGCTCGCTACATGCGAAAAAGTACAGGTAAGTGCAACAGGACGGTCCACCTCGGCATGGCGGTTCGCGGACTCGGAGTCGCCCGAGTCGCGAATGCAGTTTGATGGACTCCCAACAGTCACTGTGGCACATTCCACAGAACGTTGGCGAGCCGTTGCACGGCTGGCCGAGCCAGGCCGGCGTAGCTGCAAGAGATCCCATGACAAAGGGGATGCGTCCGTGATCGTCGGCATCGACATCGGAACCCAGAGCCTGAAGGCCGTGGTGACGGACGACGGGCTCCGCGTGCTGGGTACGGCGGCGGTTGGCTACACGCTGGCCTTCCCCCGGCCGGGCTGGGCGGAGCAAGCGCCGTCGCTCTGGGAGGCGGCGCTGCCGAAGGCCATCGCCCAAGCCTTGGACGCCGCCGACCTGCAGGCCGGGCAGATCGCCACCCTGGGTATCGCCGGCCAACTCGACGGCTGCGTCCCGGTCGATACAGCGGGCGAAGCGCTCGGCCCCTGCCTGATCTGGATGGACCGTCGCGCCGAGGCTGAGCTGGAGAGCATCGATGCGGAGGAATTGAGGGCGCGCGCCGGCATCGTCCTCGACCCCAGCCACATGGCGGCCAAGATCCGCTGGCTGAAACGGCACCGTGCCGAGCCGCCGGCGGCGCTGTTCCATCAGCCGGTCTCCTATCTTGTGGCACGGCTGACGGGGGCCAAGGTCTTCGACCACGGATTGGCCTCCACCAGCATGCTCTACGATCTGCAGGCGCGTGCCTTCGCCCCGGATCTGCTGGAGGCCTTTGGCATCGCAGCGAGCGAGCTGCCGGCGTTGGATCGCGCCTACGCCTCGGCCGGCAGCCTCACCGTGGAGGGTGCGCGCCTGAGCGGTCTGCCGGCGGGCATTCCGGTGGCCGTCGGCACGGGCGACGACTTCTCGGCACCCTTCGGCGGCGGCGTGGTGGCGCCGGGCCGCCTGGTCTGCGTTCTGGGGACGGCGGAAGTGATCGGGGCGCTGCATCCCGAACCGGTGATCGATCCGGCGGGGCTGGTCGAGACACACGGCTATGTCACCGAGGGCTATTTCATCGAGAACCCGGGCTAGCTCTCGGGCGGTGCGCTCACCTGGTTTTGCGACACCTTTCGCCTTGCCGACTACGCGGAGCTCGACCGCCTAGCGGCGGCCGTGCCGCCGGGCGCCGAGGGGCTGATCTTCCTTCCCGCTCTCTCCGGTGCCATGGCGCCGGAGTGGATCGCTTCGGCGCGCGGCAGCTTCTACGGACTGACGCCGGCGCACGGCAACGGTCATATGGCCCGGGCCGTGCTGGAAGGCTGCGCCTTCGCCATGCGCGACGTGATCGAACGCCTGTGCGCGCTCGGCGTCGGCCTCGACTCCATCCTGCTGCTCGGCGGCGGCGCGCGCAGCGAGCTGTGGGCGCAGATCCGCGCCGATGTCAGCGGGCTGCCGGTCGATCTGCCGGAGGTCGTCGACAGCTCGCCGCTCGGCGCGGCGATGCTGGCTGCCGTCGCGGCCGGCCTACAGCCCGATCCGGCGGCCTGCGCAGCCCTGGTCGGCGGCGCGGCGCGGAGGCTCCAGCCGGAACCCGCGCATGCGCAGGCCTACGACCGTGCCTACGTCCGCTATCGCCGTTTGTTCGACTCACTGCGCCCCATGTACGGCGACTCGCTTGGCGACTTTGGAGGAGGTTCCGTTTGACCGAGGAAACGCGCCTGGACGGCGCGGCCACCATGGCGCGCCTGGTCGCCGGCGACTATGCCGATCCCGACGGCGGCCCTCCGCTTTCCGTGCCGACCCGCTCGGTCGTCATCGCCGACAGCCTGGCCGGCCGCGAGGATGACTGCATCGACGGCGTTGGCCTCGCCGGGCGGCTCGCTGTCGTCTGCGATCGGATCACGCAGGCGGTCCTGGGCGATGGGGTTGCACGGGCGCTCGGCGACGCGCGTTGCGTCGTTCTCGAAGACCGGCCGCATGCCGACCGGGAAACCGTAGAGGCGATCCGTGCGGCGACCGCATCGGCCGATGCGCTGATCGCCGTCGGCTCCGGTACGATCAACGACCTCTGCAAGTTCGCCGCCTTCCAGGACGGCAAGCCCTATGTCGTCTTCGCCACGGCACCCTCGATGAACGGCTACACCTCGGTGAGCGCGGCGATCACCGTGGACGGCCTCAAGAAGTCGTTGCCGGCGGCGGCGGCGGTCGGAGTCTTCATGGACCTGGAGGTTTTGGCCGCGGCACCGCCGCGCATGATCCGCTCCGGTCTCGGCGATAGCCTGTGCCGGCCGACGGCGCAGGCCGACTGGCTGCTTGCCCACCTGCTGCTCGACCAACCCTACCGCGAGGCGCCTTTCGCCATTCTGGCGGCCGACGAAGAAGGACTCTTCGCCGAGCCGGAGGCGCTCATGGCCGGCGACCTGGCGGCCATGGAGCGCCTCGCGCGCACCCTAGTGCTCTCGGGCTTCGGCATGACGGTGTGCGGCGGCAGCTATCCGGCGAGCCAGGGTGAGCATCTGATCAGCCACTACCTCGATATGATGGCGCCCGACCTGCCGGAAAGCTTTCACGGCGAGCAGATCGCAGTCACCACGCTCACCATGGCGCGGCTGCAGGAGCGCCTGCTGGCCGAGGGACCGCCTCGCCTGTCGGCGAGCAGCATGAACGAGGGTGCGGTGACCGCGCACTTCGGCGAAGCTTTGGGCCACGCCTGTTGGGCCGAGTTCGCGAAGAAGCGTCTGGACGAAGCGACAGCGGAGCGGCTGAACCAGCGTCTCGAAGAGCGTTGGGACAACATCGCGTCGCGGATTTCGGAGATCATGAAATCCTCCGCTGAGCTGCAGCGAATCCTGGAGCAGGCCGGCGGCCCGACACGGCCGCGGGACCTCGGCTGGCCCGACGCGCTCTACGCCCGCGCGGTGTCCCATGCTCGCCTGATCCGCCATCGCTACACTGCGCTCGACCTGGCCGGCGATGCCGGGTTGCTTGAGGACTTCAGTCATGGTCTGACCACGGCTGCCTAGGTAGGAGCTTGAATGAGCGAAGCGAACGACCACCTGCTCGGCGTCGATCTCGGCGCCGGCAGCCTGAAGGCGACGGTGATTGCGTCCGATGGCAGCCTGGCCGGCGAAGCCGCGCATCCGATCGAAACGGCGAGCCCGCAGCTGGGCTGGGCCGAACAGGATCCGGAGAGCTGGTATGCAGCCCTCTGTTACGCCGTGCCGGCCGCCCTGGCCGCCGCTGGGATTGCGCCGAAGCGGCTCGCCGCGCTTTCCATCAGCGCCGGCGCCCACATCCCCGTGCTGCTCGATGCGCAGGACCGGGTGATCCGCCCGGCCATCCTCTGGAGTGATCAGCGCAGCCAGGCCGAGGCTCAAGAGCTGCACGCCGAGGCCGGCCAACTGATCGTCGAGCGCAGCCTCAACCGGGTCAATCCGACCTGGACCCTGGCGCAGCTCCGCTGGCTGCAGCGCCACGAGTCGGAGACCATCGCCAAGGTGGCGCGGCTGTTCCTTGCCAAGGACTACCTGCGCTACCGCGTGACCGGCGATTGGCATACCGATTTCAGCGACGTGATCGGCGCCCTGCTGGCCGATGGCCGGACACGCGGTTGGTCGCCGGAAATCTGCGCCCTGATCGACTGGCCCATGGAGAGCCTGCCGCCAGTCGTCGAGCCGACCGACGTGGTCGGCAAGGTCACGGCCGAGGCCGCTGCGGCCAGCGGGCTGCCGGCGGGCTTGCCGGTGGTCTGCGGCGGCAACGACACCACGGTCGAGCTCTACGGTGTCGGCGCGCTCGAAGCCGGGCAGGGCGCGATCAAGCTGGCCACGGCCGGGGTCGTCTACCTGACGACCGAGGGTCCCAAGGTGCACCCGCCGATCTCCTGCTATCCGCACATCATGCCGGGGCGCTACTACACGGCCACGGGCATCAATTCCTGCGCCTCGGCGCATCGCTGGCTGCGCGACGGCTTTTTCGCGCCGCTGGAAGGCGGTGAGGTCGATGGCGCCTTGTTCGAGACCATGGACCGCATGGCGGGGACTGTGCCGCCGGGCGCCGAGGGCCTGATCTTCCATCCCTATCTGCAGGGCGAGCGGGCGCCCCATTGGGACCCGCATCTGCGCGCCGACTTCATCGGCCTCACCCTGCGGCACGACCGGCGCCATCTGGTGCGCGCGCTCTATGAAGGCATCGCCTTCGCGCTGCGCGACTGCCTCGATTCCGGACGGGCGGAAGGCCTCGATTTCAAAGAGATCCGGTTGATCGGCGGCGGCGCGCGTAGCGCGCTCTGGCGTCAGATCATCGCCGACGTGATGGACCTGGAGATTCTACTGCCCGGTAACGGCGATGCCTCCTTCGGTGCGGCGTTGGTCGCCGGTGTCGGGGTCGGTCTCTTCGCCTCCCCGCAGGAGGCGGTCGAGCGCTGCGTGCGCATTGTCGACAGGACGCGGCCGGACGCCGAGCGGGCGGACTTCTACTCAAAGCTACTCGAGATCTACCGCGAGGCCCAGGCGAGCCTGGCACCGCTCGACCACCGCCTGCACGCGCTCTGCGTTGCCGGAGCGGGCGAATAGCTGCTATGGGGTGGCGGAGCACAGCCTCGGCAGAACCGATCACCGCCAAGCGGAGACACGCGCGTGGATAACGGCCCGGAGGAGCGACCGGACAAGCGGCCGAGCAAGCAGGAGCGGCACCGGCGCATCATCGCCGAGCTGCAGTCGAACCCGACCGTGCGGATCTCGACCCTGGCCGAGGAGTTCCAGGTCTCGACCGAGACCGTGCGACGCGACATCGACGAATTGAGCGGGCGGGGCCTGGTCAGCCGCACCTACGGCGGCGCCGCGGCCACCTCGATGAGTCGCGAGCCGGCGTTGCACGAGCGCGACGATGCGATGATCGCAGAGCGCGAGCGGATCGCGCGCCTGGCGGCCTCCCTGATCGAGCCGGACGCCGTGCTGATGGTCGATTCCGGCTCGACCACGGCGCACTTCGCGCGCCGTCTCGCGGTGCTCGGCACGGCGACCACGGTGATCACCAATGGCCTTGGCGTCGCCAGCGCACTCGGTCTCTGCGAGTCGGTGCGGGTCATCCTCTGCCCCGGCACCTATGTGGGGCGTGAGCACGGCGTCTACGGCGGCGAGGTGACCGACTTTCTGGGCCGCTATCACGCCAACCGTGCGGTGATCGGCGCCGGCGGTATCACCGCGGAAGGCGCCACCGACGTCGACACGGCGGCGGTCTGGGTGAAGCGCCGCATGATCGAGCGGGCCGAGCGGCGCATGCTGCTGATCGATCACGGCAAGTTCGACGTGCGTCTGCTCGAGGTGATCTGCGGCCTGAAACAGCTCGACGAGCTGGTCACCGACGCCGAGCCCCCGACGGCGATCCGCCGGGCCCTGAAAGGCGCTGGCGTTACGCTGCACGTCGCTTGAGCGTCAGCCAGTCGTCTCTGTCTGCCTTTAGCCTCATGCGATAGACCGGAGGTTTCGAGGCTGCCTTTCACGGGAGGGTCGCAGCATGGCTGACGACAGCGCTCTGAACACCCAGACGCTTAGGGCTCCGAAGACCGACACCCAAGGGCCGAGCCAGGCGCGTCAGCACGGCGCCATGGAGTACAGCGAGCCGCCGGTCGATCTCGATCAGGTTCGGCTCTACCGGCTTGGCCGATTGCGCGAACAGCTCAAGGCGCGCGACTGTGCCGGCCTGCTGCTGTTCGACCAGATCAACACGCGCTACGCGACCGACGCGACTAACATGCAGGTCTGGTGCTCGCACTATGAGACCCGCTGCGTCTTCGTCGCGACTGAAGGGCCGGTCGTGCTGTTCGACTACGCCAACCACCCGCACCTGGCCGAAGACCTGCCGACGGTCGACGAATACCGGGTCATGCCCTCCTTCTACTATTTCACTGCCGCCTCGAACGCAGAGGATCGGGCGGTGAGGTTCGGCGATCAGATCGCCGACCTGATGGCCAAGCACGGCGGCGGCAACAAGCGGCTCGCCATCGACCGCCTGTCGCACATGGGGGTCGATGCGATCCGTGCCCACGGCATCGAGGTGACCAACGGCCAAGCGGTGGCTGAGCACGCCCGAGCGGTCAAGTCGCCCGAGGAGTTGATGCTGATGCGCGCCGCCGTGAACGTCTGCGAGGCCGGCATGACGGCCATGCGCGAGGCGCTCGAGCCCGGCATCACCGAGAACGCGCTTTGGGCCAGGTTGCACGAGACCAACATTCGACTCGGCGGCGAGTGGATCGAGACTCGGCTGTTGTCCTCCGGCCCGCGTACCAACCCCTGGTTCCGCGAGTGCTCCATGCGGGCGATCGAGGCCGGTGACATGGTCAGCTTCGACACCGATCTGATCGGACCCTACGGCTATTGCGCTGACATCTCGCGTTCATGGATCTGCGGCGACAAGCCGAACGACGAGCAGCGCCGGCTCTACGCCGCGGCCCACGAGCAGATCCAGCACAACGTCTCGATTCTCAAGGCCGGGATGAGCTTCCGCGAGGTCTCCGAAATGGCCTGGCCGATCCCGGAGATCTACGCCTCGAACCGCTACGGCAGCATGATCCACGGCGTCGGCCTGGCCGACGAGTATCCTTCGATTAAGCATTGGGCTGATTTCGGCGTTAAGGGGTACGACGGCCGGCTGGAGGAAGGCATGACCCTCTGCGTCGAATCCTTCATCGGCGTCGAGGGCGGCAAGGAAGGCGTCAAGCTGGAAGAGCAGGTGCTAGTCACGCGCGACGGTGCCAAGCTGCTGTCGACCTATCCTATGGAAGTCGACTGGCTCTAGCGGCAAGCCGTCGTGAGCGGAGCCAGTCGCGCCCCGTCGTAACCAGCCTCATTGCGAGCCCGCGACCGCCGGCGCGGAAATCCAGAGACGGCGGTCAAGCGGCCATGGACTGGATCGCTTCGCTCGCAATAACGTTGGCCTTTGAGCCGACCGATATTCGGTCGCGCTAGTAGACCTCCATATACTCGTTGCGCTCCCACTCGGTGACAGCGTCGTGGAAGCGGGCGAGCTCGAAGCGCTTAACCGTTGTGAAGACGTGCACGAAGTCCTCGCCCAAGAGTTTGCGCATGTCCTTGTCCGCCTCCAGCCCGTCGAGCGCCTGCTCGAGGGTCTGGGGCAGCTTCGGCAGATCCGGGTTGTCCTCGCTCGGGCCCTTCACGGCCGGCTGCAGCTTGCGCTTCTTCTTGACGCCGAGCAGTCCGGCGGCCAGCACCGCGGCGGCCGAGAGGTAGGGGTTGCTGAGTCCGGACGCCGCGCGCATCTCGATGTGCGCCGCGCTCTCGCCCAGGTGCTTCATGCGGACCAGTGCGCTGCGGTCCTCCTTGCCCCAGGAGATGTTGGAGGGCGCGAAGGTGTGCGGCTTGAGACGCCGATAGCAGTTCGGCGTCGGGCCGATCAGCGGCGCCATGGCCGGCGCGTGGTCGAGCAGGCCCTGGGTGAAGGAGCGCATAACGTCCGGCATGCCGTCGCGTGCCCGTGCATCGGCGAAGGCGTTCTTCTTGCCCTTGCGGTTGATCAGGCTCATGTGCACGTGGCAGCCGCAGCCGGACATGTCGTTGGCCGGCTTCGACATGAAGGTCGCCAGATAGCCGGCACGGTGCGCAAGCTCCTTCATGGCGTTCTTGAAGGTGAAGGCCTTGTCGGCGGCGGCGAGGCCCACCGCCGGGCCGAAGTTGATCTCGAACTGGGCCGGTGAGTACTCGCAGTTATGGGTGATGACGTCGACGCCGAGCGCGTTCAACTGCTCCAGCACCTCGTCGAGGAAGGGGACGTATTGGTTGCGGATGTTGTTGAAGATGTGCAGGCCGCCGAACAGGGGCTGCTTGGTCTCCGGGTCGAGCAGATAGAACTCGAACTCGTGCCCCATCATCACGTCGAAGCCCATGTCGGCAGCCTCATCGAGCAGTTTCCTCAGCACGTAGCGCGGCGCCGACTTGATCGGTTCGCCCGGGGCCCATTGGCAATCGCAGATGACCTTCGCGGTGTGCGGCAGCCAGGGAACGATCTGCAGGCTGTCGAGATCGGGGATCAGCCGCTTGTCGGAGTAGGCGACCTCCTCGTGCAGGCCGGTGCCCGGCACCACCGAGGACGCGGTGTCGAGCGCCAGAACGCCGCCGTACATGTTGAGGCCGTTACGGGCGTAACCTTCGACCGCATCGATGGGGATGAGTTTCAGCCGGCTGGTGCCATGGGTGTCCGGCAGCTCGAAACGGACGTAGCGGATGTCCTTGGCCTTGAGCGCCTTGACGAACTTAGTGATGCGATCGGCTGCCGCCATGCTCCTGCTCCCCGTCGGAATTTCCCTGTCGAATAGGCCTTGCCCTGGCCCTTCATCTTGGTACCTGCAACTAGATCCCAGTGTATGGCTTCTTTTTGGCTTCTAACAAGCTCTTAGGGGCAAATGATCAGCCATTTCCCGCGCCGCTGAGCGAACCATGTTATGGTCCTTCCAACATGCGGTGTTAGATTTGCCAAGTCGCGACGCGATATCCCTAGCGATCATACAAGCGTCGCGGGTCTTGGCAACGGCCGGGGAAGGACCGGCGAACAAGCACTGGGGGACGAGGACATGCGGCTCAAAGGCAAACGGGCACTGATCACCGGGGCAGGCAGCGGCATCGGTCTTGAAACGGCGCGCCTCTTCGCGGCCGAGGGCGCCACCGTTGTGCTCGCCGATCTCGACGCGGCGAGCGTGCAGCAGGCCGCGGCCGAGATCGCCGGCCAGGGCGGCAGCGCCGTGGCGATTCAAGCCGACGTTGCCGACGCAACGTCGGTCGAGGCCATGGTGAGCCAGGCCGAGGCGGCCTTGGGCGGGCTCGACACGCTGTTCAACAACGCCGGGATTCTACTGCCGGAGGACCATGGGCCGGACGACACGCCGCTCGCCATCTGGGACAAGACCATCGCGGTCAACCTGACCGGCGTGTTTCTCTGCTGCAAATACGGGGTCCCGGCGCTGCTGCGCGCGGGTGGCGGCGCCATTGTCAACGCGGCCTCGATGGTCGCTCTGGTCGGCTCCTTCGTGCCGCAAATCGCCTACACGGCGGCCAAGGGCGGCGTCTTGGCCTTGACCCGCGAGATCGCCATGCAGTACGCCCGGCGCAACATACGCGCCAATGCCGTCTGCCCCGGGCCGATACTCACACCGATGATGGACTCCTTTCTGGAAACGTCCGAGAAGCTGCAGAGCCGTAGCCGCCACCTGCCGCTGGGTCGCTTCGGCGAGCCCGCCGAGATTGCCCAGGTAGTCGCCTTTCTTTGCTCCGATGCGGCCTCGCTTATCACCGGTGCGGCCCAGGCGGTCGATGGCGGCGCGACCGCCTGCTACCTCACGCCGCAGATCGTGGAAGACGCTGGCTAGAGTCCAATGCGCCCGCTCACCGAGCTGCCCCGTACGACCCTGGCCGCGATCCGAGGCGTCTTCGCCGATATCGACGATACCCTGACGAGCGAGGGCCGGCTGACGGCGGAGGCCTATACGGCCCTGGAACGATTACAGGCAGCCGGTCTACTGGTGGTTCCGATCACCGGCCGCCCGGCGGGCTGGTGCGACCACATTGCACGCATGTGGCCGGTCGATGCCGTGGTCGGTGAGAACGGTGCCTTCTACTTCCGCTACGAGCGCGAGGCCCGCCGCCTGGTCAAGCGCTTCATGGCCTCGGAGGAGGAGCGCGCGCACCAGCGTCGGCGCCTGGCCAGCCTGCGCGATAAGATCCTCGAGGCGGTGCCGGGGACGGCGGTGGCCTCCGACCAGCTCTACCGCGAGGCCGATCTCGCGATCGACTACTGCGAGGATGTGACACCGCTACCGGCAACCGCGGTGAACCGGATCGTCGCCCTCTTCGAGGCCGCCGGCGCCACGGCCAAGGTCAGCTCGATTCACGTGAACGGCTGGTTCGGCAATTACGACAAACTGAGCATGACCCGAATCCTTCTGCGGGAGTGCTTCTCGATCGATCTGGAGGCCGACAAGGCGGCCTTTCTCTTCGTCGGCGATTCGCCGAACGACGCGCCCATGTTTGCCTACTTTCCCAACGCCATCGGGGTGGCTAACGTGCGGGACTTCGAGGATCGGCTCGCATCGGCCCCCGCATTTGTTACCGAAGCAAGGGCCGGGGCGGGCTTTGCGGAACTGGCGGCGGCTGTGTTGGCGGCACGGGATTGAGACCCTGCCGTGCGGCAGGCTGGCCGTCGCAGGGAGGGCAAGGCAATGCTGTCACCGGATGGTCGGGTCATCATGGTTTCAGGAGCGAGCCGGGGCATCGGTCTCGCCGTCGCCCGAGCACTGCACGCCAAGGGTTACAGCCTGAGCCTGGGCGCGCGGCGCCGCGATGCGGTCGATACGGCGATCGCCGACATCGCCGACGGCCGGATCATGACCCAGGCCTACGACGAGATGTGGGCGGTCAACGTCAAGGGGCCGCTGCGCCTGATCCGCCTGACCATGCCTTACCTCAAGCAAAGTGGCAGCGGCCGTATCGTGAACATCGCCTCGCTGTCGGGCAAGCGGGTCAAGGGCGGCCAAGCCGGCTATCCCATGAGTAAGTTTGCCGTCATGGCACTGACGCAGGCGGCGCGCCGGGCCGGCTGGGACCATGGGATCAGGGTCACGGCGATCTGCCCGGGATACGTTGCCACCGACATGACGGCCGATGCCAAGGATGTCGCGGCGCGCGACATGATCCAGGCGGAGGATCTGGCCGAGCTTGTGGCCACCGTGATTGCCCTGCCGAACACCGCTTCGGTGGCGGAGGTGCCTATAAATTGCGTTCTAGAAGACATTTTCTAAGCCAAATGGGCTATGCGGTATGGCGACCAGCTGTAACTGACGCTATGGTCTGTTGTTCCCCCCTTGGAACATAGTAAAAGCAGAGTCCCGTCTCGGATCTGTGTGGAGTATGCGCATGGATCGCCGCCTTGCCGCGATCTTGGCCACGGACGTTGTCGGCTACAGCCGCCTCATGGCTGCGGACGAGGCGGCGACGCATACCCGGCTGATGCAGCTCCTGGCCGAGATCGTCGATCCGCGGATCGCCGAGCGGAACGGCCGAATCGTCAAAAAGACCGGCGACGGCGCGCTGATCGAGTTCACCAGCGTGGTCGACGCGGTCGAATGCGCGGTGGCGATCCAAGCCGCGATGGCCGAGCTGAATGCCGATCAGCCGGAAGAGCACCGCATGCTGTTCCGCATGGGCATCAACCTGGGCGATATCATCGTCGAGCCGGACGACATCTACGGCGACGGCGTTAACGTGGCGGCCCGCCTGGAGAGCCTGGCCGAGCCGGGCGGCATCTGCGTGTCCGGCGAGGTTTACCGCTTGGTCCGCAACAAGCTGGACCTGGATTTCTCCGACCGCGGCTGGCAGGAGCTGAAGAACATTCCCGAGCCGGTGCAGATCTTCCACATCGGGCAGGCCGGAGGCCAAACGGAACATCAGCACGCCGCGAGCCGGAAGGCGCTGCTCCGCCTCGGTTCAGTCGAGCAGGATGCGCCGTCCTCCTCGACGGTTTCGGTGCCGCCCTTCACGTTGCCACACGACAAGCCGGCGATCGTGGTGCTCCCCTTCCGGAACCTGAACCGCGATCCGGAGCAGGAGTACTTCTGCGACGGCCTCACCGAGGACATCACCACCGACCTCTCGAAGTTCGCCAACCTCCTGGTGATCGCCGCGCACTCGGCCTTCGCCTATAAGGGCAAGAGCATCGGCGTGCAGGAGATAAGACAGGAGCTTGGCGTTCGATACCTGCTCGAGGGGACAGTGCAGAAGTCGGGCCATCGGGTCAGGGTCAACGCCAAGCTGATCGACACCGCCGGCGGCCATCAGCTCTGGGGAGAGCGCTTCGACCGCGACATGGAAGACATCTTTGCGGTGCAGGACGAGATCATCCAGCGCATTGTCGCCGCGCTCGCCATCAAGGTCGACGCCGCCGAGCGCGAGCGCGCTCTGCACAAGGAGACCAACAACATCAACGCCTACGACGCCTATCTGCGGGGCGTCCATCACTACTCGATCGAATCGGAAGAAGCCTTGGAGGAGTGCCGCGCGTTATTCAAGCGCGCTGCCGAGCTCGATCCGGCTTTCGCCCGCGCCTGGGGCTACATCGCCTATACACAGGTGCAGCGCTGGATTTGCGGCTGGGGCGACGATTCGGAGCTCGACCAAGCGGAGGAGCATGCCCGCACCGCCGTTCTGCTCGACCCCGACGACTACGCGAACCACTGGGATCTCGCTTTCGTCTATCTCAACAAGAAGCAGTTCGACCGGGCGATGCGGGAGTACGAGACTGCGTTGCGGCTCAACAACAACGACGCCGACATGTTGGTCGAGATGGCGGAGATGCTCTACTACGTCGGCGATCCGGAACGCGGGATCGAGCAGATTCAGCACGCCGTGCGCATCAATCCCTACACGCCGGACTGGTATCGCTGGATCCTCGGCTGGGGCTTTTACCTCTTGCGGCGCTATGACGAGGCGATCGACGAGCTGGAGCGAATGATCCGCCCGCCGTCCCAGGTTCTACTCGTCGAGGCCGCGGCCTACGCGCAGCGCGACGAACTGGAGACGGCCAAGGCGAAAATGACGCGCTTTCGCGAGCGGCGTTCGGACTGGACGATCGAGCGGGAGCGGCAGACCCTTGCCTTCAAGCGGAGCGAGGACGAAGAGCACTGGATCGACGGCCTGCGCAAGGCAGGCCTGCCCGAGCAGCAGGACGCATGAGGCGAGCGTCCGCGTATCGCGCCGAACCTGCGTCATGCAGTTCGGAGTGGTTGTAGGCAGTCCTACTCGACTTATGGTAGGACTGCCTATGGGGTAACTTTGCTGGGAGAGTGGGGATCATGCGGGGAAACGAGGACAAACAGGCACGCCGAAAGTTCATTCAGGGTCAACAAGAATTTTCCGTCGTTAGCAAAGACAAGTTGTTGGCCTCCAGGGCCCTGTTCCAGGAGGCCGTCGATATAGACGCGACCTTCGCGCGTGCCTGGGGTTGGCTGTCCTACACCTATGTGCAGAGCTGGATCTACCAGTACGAAACCGATCCGGGGATTCTCACGATTGCGCAGGAGTATGCCCAGCGCGCCGTCGATCTGGACCCGGAAGATTTTTCGAACGACTGGGATCTCGCCTTCGCGATGCTTTACAGCAGCGAGCCGAAGAAGATCGACCGGGCGGTGGATCAGTACAAATGGGCCTTCAAGCTGACGCGCGACGATACCGACGCGCTCGACTTTACCAAGGACGTCCTGATGGAGGGCGCCGAGGCCATGGTCTACCAGGGCAACAAGGAAGAAGCTGTCGCGCTGATGGAGCGGACCATCCGTCTGCCCGATTGGTACAACTGGAACATGGCCTTCGCCTACTTCAACGTGAAGCGCTATGACGATGCGCTTGAGCATCTGCAGGTCTGGAAGTGGAAGTACCCGCCCGGCCATGAGCGCTTCGTCAACCACAGCCTTCTGCTGGTGGCGGCCTCGCACTACATGCGGAACCAGGAAAAAGACCGTATGACGGCCAGCCTCTGGATGAAAATGTTCCGCAGCCATCCGCAAGATCGGCATTGGACCTGCGAGAAAGAAAGCGCGGTCATCCCCTTCAAGCATCCGAAGGACGAGGAGCACTGGATCGAAGCGCTTGCCGGGGCGGGACTGCCACGGACCTAAGCTAGACAGGTCTGGGCGCCTGGCTCGGGCGACTTTCTCAAGGAAGATGCCACGCGGGGGATACGATGAACGCAAAAGGGAAAAGCCAGAAAAGCGGCGGTACTCGGAAGGGCAAAGGCTCGGGCGGGGAGAGCGGTCCGAAGGAGGCGGCAACCAAGACGCACTATGTCCGCTTCGAGACTCTTGCGGAAAACAAATCCGATCCGGACAAGCTGATTGGCGCTTGGCGCGAGACCGAGGACGAGGCTTGCGCCGCCAAGAAGACCGACCGCGTTCTACGGCACAGCACGGTCGTGCGTGTCTGCTACGTCAAGCACTGCTCGGACCACGACGACGACGAACCCGGCCTCTGGAGCTACGAGCACACCGACAAGGTGCGGAAAGTCTGAGGCGAATAACTCGTTGTCGCTGTCCGCGGGACAGTAGCGGCGGTTAGCGGACCTTAGCTGCTCGCGCTGGTGTAGTGCGCCACGGCGAAGCGCCAGACGGCACGGCTGACCACGAGCAGAGCGGCGGCGATGGCTAGGCTGCCCAGCGCCATGGCCCAGGACAGCCTTTCGGTGGCTGCCGCCGCGGGCACATTGGTTATGAAGGCGATAGGGATCACCACGGTCAGGAAAATCAGCGCCCAGGGCGGAAAGGCGGTCACCGGAAAACGCCCGGCGCCGAACAGCGCGTAGAGCGGCACCGAGATATTGTCGATCTTGACGAACCAGAAGGCGGTCACGCTGAGCATCAGCCAGAGGGCGTAGAGGATCACCGCGCCGGCCGCCATGAAGACGGCGAGCAGCAGGACGTTCGTCAGGCCGGCCGTGCCCAGGGCGACCATGGCGTAAAGCGTAACCCCCCCGCCCATCATCAGCATGGTCAGGTGCCAGATGCTGACGTGACGCGTCGATACCAGGAATTGCCCACTGACCGGTTTCAGCAGCATGTGATCCAGGCTGCCGGTGCGGATGTACTCGGGCAGCTCGTCGAGGTTCGGGTGCAGCATCAGCTCGATGAAGGCTTCGAACATCATGAAGACACCGAACAACGCGAGCGCCTCGACGAACGACCAGCCGCCGATCGACTCGGCGTGGCCGAACATGACGGCGATGATGACCAGGCCCGAGCCGAGCAGCAGCAGCGCGTTCACCAGGTTGATCGCGAAGTTGATCCGATACTCCAGCTCGACCTGCAAGGAGTTCAGCAGCGTGACCCGGAAGATGCGCAGATAACGCTTCATGAGCCGAAGGCTTCGTACTTTTTCAAGCCGCGCCGCCACATGAGGCTGGCCAGGGCGATGAAGAGCGACGCCCAGAAAACCTGAATCACCAGTCCCGTGAACAGTTCGGTGAGGCCGATCGGCGTGACCAGGATCTCCACCGGAAGGCTGATGATGTAGGGGAAGGGTGTATAGCGAACGATCTGCTGCAAGAGCTCGGGGAAAAGGGCGAGCGGCGCGATGCCGCCGCCGAGGATGATATAGACGGTATAGATCAGGTTCTCGAAGGCGGCCGCCTGGTTGGTCCAGAAAGCCAGCAGCCCGAGGCAGTACTGCAGATTGAAGAAGATCAACCAGGAGAGCACCAGCGAAAGCAGGAAGAGGGGCGCCCGGCCAATGTCGACTTCGCTCCAGCCACCGGAGAGAAAAAGGCCGAGCAAGACGAAGGGCAGCAGCAGCGGCAGCCGAACGGCGAGGGCGCATATATGTTCGGCAGCGTGCTCCCAGTAGGGATTGAGCGGCCGCAGCAGCTTGACCGACATGTCGCCCAATCGGATCTGCTCGTCGAGCCGCCCGAGCACCCAGACCTGCGTCATCTCGTGGACGAAGAAGACGATCAGGAAATAGGCCGCGAAACCCTGGGCGTCGAAACCGCCCATCGGGCCTGCTTCGGCCAGGCTCATCCAGATCAGCATCATGATGAGCGGGAAGGCGCCGGCGATCATCCAGAGAACGATCTCGGCACGGTATGCTGTGTTCTCGGCAAAGGCATTGACCATGAGTGCGCGGGCGATGCGCAGCCGTCGGGTGCTCATGGCGCCGCCGTCCCGGGTGTCGCAAGCAGCTTGTCGCCGGACTGGAAAAGCTGTCCGATCACGTCTTCGATCGGCACCTCCTCGATGGCGATGTCGGCGACCGGCAGAGCTTCCAGAAGAAGAGCCGTGACCTGGGCAACCGCGTCGCGCTCGACCAGGAACTCCACCTCCAGGTCTTCGCAACTGCGCAGCTCGGCGAAGCGGCCCAGGGAATCCTCGCTCTGCGGCTGCAGCAGTTGCAGCCGCAGAATCTTGCGGGGTGCCAATCGGGCTGCAAGATCCCGCAGGCGCCCGTCGAACAGAATTTGCCCCTCGTCGATCACGACGACACGCTCGACCAGGGCCGTGACGTCCGCCATGTAGTGCGATGTGAGGATCACCGTCGCGCCGAGCCGGCGGTTATAGGCGGCGATGAAGCTGCGAATCGCGCGCTGCGTGTTGACGTCCAGGCCAAGGGTCGGCTCGTCGAGGAACAGCACGCTCGGCTGGTGCAGCAGGGCCGCCGCCAGCTCGCATTTCATGCGCTCGCCGAGCGACAGCTTGCGCACCTGCCGATCGAGCAAGCCGTCGAGCGCCAGCAGCTCGATCAGCTCCGCGAGGCGCTGCCGATAGACACCATCCGGGATGTCGTAGATCGCCTGGTTGACCAGAAACGAGTCCGCTGCCGTTAGGTCCCAGGTGAGCTGCTCCTTATGGCCCATGACGAAAGCGATCCGGGAGAGGAACTCGCGTTGCCGCCGCTTGGGCGCAAAGCCGGCGACGCTCAGTTCGCCGCCGCTCGGGTGGAGCAACCCGGACAGCAGCTTGAGGGTGGTCGTCTTGCCCGCCCCGTTGGCGCCCAGCAGGCCGACCATCTCGCCCTCGGCGATCTCGAAGGAGATGCCGTCCACCGCCTTGACGACGCTGGTCTCGCGCCGAAAGAGGGCGCGCAGACTGCCGAGAAAGCCGGCTTCCCTCTCGTAGACGTCAAAGTGCTTACTGAGTGCCTCGGCCTTGATCATTGGTGTGCCGTGTTTCCCTGCCAAGCCGCGCGCTCGATTCCGCACGAGGTTAGTTGCTTGACAGTTTATCCGAAATCGCCAATTATATCTTGAAAATTCGTTAATCTATATTGTGTCTTAAATAATATCATTAATAACTGTATGTATAGATCCAATATTTTATGTTCGTTTTTCTGTGATGCAGGCTTTGTAACTTTTCTAGCTGAGTTCGAGGTTTTGAGTTCTATCTACATATGCGGGTAATAATGCGAGGAGTAGTCGGAACGACTATTGAGGATTGATGGATACGGCGTAGGCTGGCCGACGCCAAAACCCCGTAAAATCTTGCATTCCTTTTGTTTATGAGGCGGCGCGGGGTAGTCAAAGCGGTCTTTGGGGGTGCAACCAGCACGAGATCGCAAGACTTCTTCTGCTTCGTGGAAGAGCGGCGGCCGGGGGCGTTGCCGCCAGGTGGGCGGCGATGGCGGGTGCTTACAGAAAAGCCGCACGAAGAGAGGCGGCGGGGAGAGACAGTGAGTCGATTACTCCAAGTGGCGCGCCGCGCTTACGACGAGACGACGCTTTACAAGATCCTGTACCGAAGCTCCCCAGTGAGCGAAGCGTCGATACCCTTTGTGTCCCACACCAACTATCACCGGGCGCGCGGCATCGTCGACTGCATGGTAGCCGGCGCGGAGATCGTCGGCGCCGTGCCGGCCTATCATCGCAACATCCGTCGCATTCCGGTCAACGTGGTGGAAAGCGAGGAAGAGTGGGTCCTGCGACAGCAGCGCCTGGTTCGCGCGCTGGCCGATCTTGGCATTGCTACTGAAGGGCCGCGCTACAGCTTTCTGTTGATCGCCGACGACGCCAGCGGCCCCTTCGCCTGCGAGCTTTCCAAGGGCTTGTCGTGGGAGCGGCATCAGGCGTCGATCACCTATCTGGCTGGGCGGCGCGAGCTGCTGGCCGCCGATCTCGCCGCCTATCGGCCCGATATCGTTCTGATCGTCACCCCGGAGCTGACGGGCGATCAGCTGCCCGACTGCGGTGCCCGGATCTTCTCCGTGAACCACGTGGAACGGCCGCCGGCGCCCGGGCCCAACGGCGATGAATTCGTGGTCTGCGACGAGCTGCACGTCCTGGGCGCCAGACCGGCGAACGACAACACGCTCTACTTCGATGCCGAGCAGCTTCACCTGGAGGTCGATCCGGTCAGCGGCCTCGCGGCGGTGACGACCCTGGAGTTCGACTGCTTTCCCCTGATTCGCTACAGCCTCGGCAGCGCGCTGACCGTCGCGCCGCGGCGGGAGATTGGCCATGGCTGAAACCTTCCGATTTCACGAGCACGCCATGGGCGCGGTCTCCATTGTCAGCGACTCGGCCGTCTTCCAAGATCAGCTTTCCGACTATTTCGGCTATCTCTATCGGGTGTCCCCGCACTATCGCGGCGTGATGGAAAGCCTGCAGCAGTCGCCGGGTGCGAACGCCCTCGACCTGCTTGAGCGCTTCCCGGTTACTGACAAGGAAACCTATCGCAACGTGCTGCAGCTCGAGGCCATGGAGCAGCTGCGCAACCATTCCTTCGTCACCGACTATTCCTCGGGTTCGACCGCCAAGTGCGTGCTGCGCCTCTGCCGCGCCGCCGATGACCTCTGCGAGCAAGACGTCACCGAGACCGTCTTCCGGCGTATCGACATGCGACCGGGCGACCACTTCGTCTGCATGGATGTCGGCGCGCCGGAGATCTACGACTTCTATTTCCGCGCGGCTCGGAACCTCGGCCTGAGCCGCATGTCCTACCTCAACCTGACACGCGACTACGCCTGGTCGAGCCGGCCTCTGCAGGCACTCGCGCCGACCGTTCTGCTGACCGTTCCCAGCCTCTTGGTGCGTGCCTGGCCGCACGTGCGCGGGCTGTGGAACCGCGGCATGGCGCCGATCCGCGCCCTGGTCCACATGGGCGAGGCGATGCATCCGGAGTTCCGCGCCGAAGTCATGGCCACCTGGGGTTGCCACATCTATTCCTTCTACGGCACGACCGAGGTCGGCGGTCTGGGCGCGAACTGCGCGGAGAGCGACGGCATCCATTTCGACCCCACCATGGTGGTGCCGACGGTCGAGTCGCCGCGCTGGATCGACCGTGAGACGCTGGAGGGCGAGGTGCTCTTCACCACCTTGCACATCCATACGCAAAGCGTGGTGAAGTACCGGGTGGGCGACCTGATCCGCCTGACCACCGCGCCTTGTCACTGCGGCGATCCTTCGCCGCGCCTCTGGTTCCGCGAGCGGACCCACGACGCCTTCGTCATTGCCGGCGAGAAGTTCCGCTACAAGGCGATTCTCGAGGCACTGCAGGAGGCCGTTTCCGCCCTGCGCCTGCTGTCGATCGAGATCGAGGATCTGAGCGACGCGGAAGGCCACACCCTGCTGCGCTTGATTCTCACCGAGGATATGCTGCCGTACCGGGACGCCCTGCTGGAAGTTCTGCAGGTCGGCATCTTCGAGCTCGATTCGATCTATCGCTACGGACTGGTCCGTTTCGATCTGCAGTTCAAGCCGGCCAGCTTCTTCGAGGGGCGCAAGGTCCCGCGCGTGGTCGACCGCCGCCGCCATATGTCGATAGCCCCGGCGGCACAGGAGGGCGAAGCCGGCGCCGGGGAGCAGCCGCAGCAATAGGCGGTTAGGCGCTCGCAACCGAGCACTTCCACCAGGTGTCAAAGGCTTTTTCCCGCGCGCTTTTCAGGCATGCGGTGGCCGGCTATCGGCTCTGCGCTATGGGCATTTGTCGCCGCGGCTGGATCTTGCCACATATTGTATGTCTTGGTGTTGTCAGGCCATCGCTCCGGTGGCCCTGCGGCATGTCAAGGAGGCCAAGATGAGTGAATTCAACCGAGTCGGGCTTGCCTTTGTCTCCAGCGCGTCTCTCTTCGCCCTGGTGATCGCGCTTTTCTGACAAGTCTTTAGAGGCCTGTCCGGCCGCCGATCGAAGGGGGGCGAGGTTTGAGGCCAAGCCACGGCGGGGCGCCGGAAATGACACTCCCGGTGCAAGCTTTTAACGCCCGCTTCACTCGACTTATGGCATAGTGCGGCTATGACCAAGCCCTCTTCAGAGTTCCAACCTGAACTGCGGCCAGAGCCAGTCATGCCGTGCGCGGCGGTGCGGTATGGGCTGTTGGCGTTCGGCTGGCTGAACGTGGGTCTCGGTGTTTTAGGGGCCTTTCTTCCGGTTATGCCGACGACGATCTTCTTTATTGTGGCGCTCTGGGCCTTTTCCCGCTCTTCCCTGCGGTTCCACGGCTGGCTGTACAGCCATCCTCGCTTCGGCCCGCCCCTGCAGGCCTGGCATAAGCACCGCGTGATCGCCTTGCCGGCGAAGCTGCTCGCCGTCGCCATGATGGCGGCGAGCGTTGTCTACGTGTCTGTTTATGTGGCTGAAAGCTGGCTCTTGCCCGCCGGTCTGAGCCTTATGCTGGGCGCCGTGGCAGCCTACATCCTGACCCGTCCCCACCGTATCGCCTCCTGATCGGCGGCTCTCCATCGTGAACGATCGGCCCGGACCGCCTCGGCCTAGGCGTTTCTTGCTGCGCGCCCGCCGAACCACCCTGGCCGGCGCCGGTCAGAGAAATTGTTAAGCAAGACTGCCATGGTACTATAAACTCAATACTCTCAAGCTTTGATTTTTCTTGGTTGCATATGGTATATCTAAGCACTGTACGGGAGATGCAAAGACTAACGGGGGTTCTGATGGCTAGGAAATCGAGTAGTGCCGTACAAGGGCTTGCCGTCGAGGCCAACGGCGGCCATGGCGGTGTAGTGAGCGTGGGAGAGCATGATTTAATTCACAATACAACCAAGGTCGTTTCCAGTTTTGTCGCAAACAACAGCGTTTCGGCGAACGAGCTCAGCGTCCTGATCAAATCGGTCGCTGAGACCTTCCGCGGCATCGACAAGCCGATCATCCCGAGCGAGCCGAAACGGCCGGCGGTGGTGATCAAGCGGTCGGTGACGCCGGACTACATCGTGTGCCTTGAGGACGGCAAGAAGCTGAAGATGCTGAAGCGGCATCTGCGGACTGCCTATAACATGTCGCCGGCCGATTATCGGGAGCGTTGGGGCCTGCCACCGGACTATCCGATGGTCGCGCCCAACTACGCCAAGCAGCGTTCTCGGCTCGCCAAAAAGATCGGCCTCGGCAAGCGATAGTGCGGCCATCGGGCGAGGGGGCCCGCGGTGAGCGGCTCCTTTCGCCCCGGCCGGATTGTGAGGTTCCCGCCCGGACGCCGCGGTGGTGGCTTTGCGCCCGGCGTTGGGGGTCTAGCGATTTAGCGGGGCCCCTGCAGCCGGTCGGTTTCGATCGCTAGGGGCTGCTCCAGAGTCTGTCCGGCGCTCGTTCCCATGGGCACATGGACCACGGCGATGCCGATGGCGATCAGCGCGAGGCCGGCGATTTCATGCGGCGCGTAGCTTTCGCGTAGCAGCAAAGCGGCACAAAGTGCGGCCAGGGCGCACTCGATCCCCAGTATCAGGATGTAGACGTATCCCATCCGGGCGCTGCGCAGCGCTTCGATCTCCAGCGCGACGGCAACGGACACCATCAGAAAGACAAGCAGCCCCGCATAGGCTATACCGAGGCTGTCCCAATTCTTCATCACATAGGTGGCCGCCACGTAGAGCACGGCCGACCCAAACGCCAAGACAAAGGTCATCAACAATCCCCGTCGTTGGCTGACGTCATCCCCGTTCTGGGCCCTCTTTGGGGCCAACGGCCTACGCGCCAAAACCAAGCTGGCGGAGCCGACTGCTTGACAACGACTGTAGTCAAACAATGGACGGTCGCTTGTGACAGGGCGCACAGGCCTGCAAAACGACCCGGACGCTGTTGCACGGCGCCTCGGGCCAATTTTGTGTCGGCGCAGGTGGTGTAACCGCGGGATGTCTTGGCGGCCGTGATTTTGTCCGTTCGAACAGGCCGTTAAGCTGGGCTACCGGGGCGGGTGTGACCTCACGGGCTCTCGCGCGCAGACACTTCTGCGTGAAATCGCCGTGAGGTGTGATGTTGGTCACTCCACAGCCTATGGTCTGCGGCTATCTTATGGGTGCCCCCCGCTCAGGTCCCTCGACGGATCCCCCAGCCAATTTGGGCAAAAGGGTATGTCGCAGAGCGATCTTGAGAGATTAGCCCCGTCGTCCCCACGGACGGCGGGGTTAGTCGTTGCGGCGGATGGTGTGGATACACGCTCCGCTCTGGTGGTTGCACGGCGTTAGCCGCCGCGTGCGGCGACCGCGGATGTGCGAGGACGAGATCCCGCCTTCTACCAGGGAGCGAGTTCCAGCGTCGAGGTCAGCGGATCTTTCTTTCCGCCGTGCCAGTTACGGCTGTGGATCTGCTCGCCATCCCTGTCGAACGGCATGACCGTGATCGTGTGACTTTTCTTGTCGACATCGACACGACAGAAGTTGTCCTCCTGGGTGAAGTTCCAGGCCGTGTAGTCCATGGTCTTGCGGCCGGAGATCTTGAAAGTGTCCTTCTGCTTGGGATTCTTCGAATCGTGGACGAAGTTCGACGGCTCTCCGTCGGCGAACCAGAACGGCCAGTAGAACGCGGACGACGTGATCGAATAGGCCTTGAGCTTGGCCGCATCGGCGACGCCTGCGAAGGTCAGCTTAGCGACATTGGCGCATTGGATGTCGCCCGAGAGGAAGACCACGTTCTGAACCTTGCGGCGCAGCATGGTGTCCAGGATCGCTTTGCGGGTCTCGGGAAAAGCGGGCCAGGAATCGCTGCCTTCGGCCCATTCGACTTTTTGCTTTTCGTTGCCTTTGCGTCCGGTCCGTGCGCTCATGGGATTGGGCGCGAAGACGCTGGACGAGACGATGAACTTCGGCGTGTTCTTGCGCTCCCTCTGGCTGTCTTCGAGCCATTTCAAGAGCCGTTCGAGCTGGCTCGGCTCCTCGTCGCCCAGTGACGGCCGTCCCAGAAGATGATTGTCGTCAAGGTCGTCCTTTACATCGTCCATGAAACGCTGGGTGCGCGTGTCGAGAACGAAAAACGGGTAGCCGCCACACTCGAACTGATAGTAGAGATAGCCGCCGAAGGTGTCGGGGCCGTGGCTCCACTGATAGCTCCTGTAGGCGTCGATCGCGAGGTTGAAGACCTTGCGCGATTCGGCCTTTTTGATGCGACCCTGGTGCCAATTGTCCTCGATCTCGTGGTCGTCGAGGATCATGTAGGTCGGCAGATTGCGGAGGAGCCTGCGCATCTTCCGCGAGCCGAAGGCCGTCAGATAGCGCTCCTGGAATTCCTCGAAGGGTCGGCCAGCCCGAGCGGAACGTTCCGGTTCAGCATGTCGGCATAGATCTGGTCGCCGACCATAAGGGAGAAGTCGACAGGCCGGCGCTGCTTAGTCTTCTTGTCCCCTGGATGGCCTTTTGTGGCTTCCCGCGCCATCGGGCCGAAGATGCGATCGGCGTCCTTGATCTTCCACATGATGCCGGGGTAGCGGCATGAGCCGAGTACGAAGGCCAGCGAGTCCAGCGGACCGCCGCTGGCATCGGGGAAGGTGCGGAACTGAGCCTTGGCGAACTTGTCGCGGAGATTCAGTAGATCCTCAATCCAAACATTTGGATCCGGCAGCCGCTCGGCGAGCTTGTTGCTACCGACATTTTCGTCATCGCCGAATGGATCATCGATGATCAATGTGCCGACGCGAACCGTATATCGCGTGCCGGGCGCCAAGGGCTTGCTTTTCTTCCCGGTGAGGCAGACATGCTCTCCTGCCGCGAACACGCCTGTCCGGTCGCGTTCCCGGTGAAGCCGGAAATAGAAAGCCTCGATCTTGCTTCGATCGATATCGTTGTCGTTCTTCGCAACAACGGCGCCGACGCCGATCGTTCGGCGATCGGCGGAAAGCTCGCTTTTCTCGTCATGGCTATCGTCGGCACGAATCCATACGCGACAGCTCTTGTCGGTCGTGTGCCCGACGATCGGGCCCAATCCGGCTTCTCGAAGACTGCTCATCTGCTCCCCCCCCCCCTGTGTTCGGCCCACCTGGTCTCAGGCTACCTGGAGATCGACCAGGGGGCATTCTTGCTTATGGAACTCTCCGTACTCTGATCCCAAGCCATTGCTGCGGCTAGATGAATACCGCGTCTGTGAGAATTCGCACAGAACGAGCGAATCTGCGGGCTGACGCCCGACTAGTCGCTTGGCGCACACGGACGATAGCATGCTTTGGGATTTGGGGTGGCGCCCCCGGCTGAAAGAAAACAGGGTAGTCGGCCTTATTCGTTTCCGTCGCGGACTGCCATAGGGTCTGCGCCGCGAAGGCCGCCGATGCTCATCGCGGCGCAGGAAAGCCCGGATAGTGGGCGCTGTGGTCGCCCTCGAAGTCGGCCATGCCGGCTTTGGTCAGCAGAACGTCGCCGCCCTGCATGTCTTGATAGATCGCCCGCTCGCTCGGCCCTTCGTACCAACGGATGTTGAAGGCGCAGAGCTTGGGATAGAAGATCGCCTCGGCATAGTCGGCGATATTGTCGCGTATCCACCAGGCGAGCGGTCGGTAGTCGCCGCTTTCGTCGTAGCGCTCAAGGTACCAGGGAATCACCACGCTGGCTGTCGCGCCCAGATAGCCGGCCGCGTCGCGCCGGTCCCAGATATGGCGAGCGGCGCTGTAGTCGTTGTCGCTGCAATAATAGGCCGTATCGCCGGCCATGAGGCGCCGGTGACAGAAGTCGTTGACCGTCGGCGAGCGGTAGGCGCTGCGCACCACGATGCCGCCGAAGGCCCGGTGCAGCGGCTCCAGCACCCGCTCGCAGAGCGCCCGCCCGGCCGCAATGGCGAGCGCCGGGTCTTCCGGGATGTTGGGCATGCCGTGAAAGTTGGCAACCTCGCTGTAGAGCATTTCCCGCATGAAGAAGTGCTCCGACAAGCGTACGCGGCCTAGATCGGTCAAGGCCCGGACCGACCCGATTGCCGAGGTCCCGGTCATGAAGGAGTCCGTTTCATTCGGCGCCGGTTTCGTCTTTCGATTTGGTGAGCCGCTGGTGCCGGGCGGTGCAACTCGTGCAGGCCTCTCCGTCCTCGGCGGTATCGTCGGAGACGGCCGGCCCGGCTCCAGGGCCTCCTGTGCTCCACCAGAAGGCGCCGGCAGCCGCGACCACGACGGTCAAGATGGCGACATAGACGAGCTTTCGCATGGTTCTAGCCCGGATTTCTCACCAGAATAGGGCCGTCATCGTGCCGGGCGGAGTCGATCCGCCCCAGGCGCCAATGGGAGAAGGCCGAAAAGCGTAGCCCTGCCCTACGGTTGAGGCCTTCGACAACGCGGGCGGCCCGCCCGGCGCGACCCCCAATTGGCGTCCATGGGGGGTGGGCGAGATAGGCCGACAGCCCGCGTCAAAGCACTTGCCCGCAATGGAGTCCTGGGCAACCACATCGCGCTGCGCGCTCTTCCTAATCTGTCGGCCTATCTCGCCCATGACGACCCTATCCTGGTGAGAAATTCGGGCTAGCCTGCCAGAAGCGCCAGTCCAAGGCAGTTCAAAAGTGCAGGCCTGCTCGTCCGGCGACCTTGATTTCCAGCGACGATCGCGTCAAGCAAGCGCCGCGCGGTGAGGGCAGAGGTCAGGCATCGGATGGGCGAGATGAACAGGAAAGACTACGTGGCCGCCAACCGGGCGGCCTGGAACGAAGCGGCGCCGCTGCACCGCAGCCAGAACCAGAAGGACCTGCTGGCCGCCTTCCACGAGCCCGGCTACTCCTGCCTCGACGATATCGAGACGGCGATCCTCAAGGACATTGGGGTCGCCGGTAAGGACGTGGCGCAGCTCTGCTGCAACAACGGCCGCGAGATCCTCTCGGTCAAGAATCTGGGCGCCGGGCGCTGCGTCGGTTTCGATCAGGCCGAGGGCTTCGTCGAGCAGGCCCACGAGCTGGCCACCGCCAGCGGCATCGACTGCGCGTTCGTCTGCGGCGACGTCTACGCCATTCCGGCCGACTACGACGCGGCCTTCGACCTGGTGACCATCACCATCGGCGTGCTGCCCTGGATGCCGGACCTGGAAGCCTTCATGGCGGTGCCGGCGCGGCTGCTGCGCCCCGGCGGGCACCTCTTCATCTACGAGGAACATCCCATCATGGGTATGCACGAGCCCGGCAAGGCCGACGATCCGGTGCGCTGGGACTACTCCTATTTCAACAAGGAGCCCTTCGTCGATCATGACGGGCTCGACTACTACGGCGGCGGCGCCTATGAGTCGAAGCCGCTCTACAGCTTCCATCACAAGCTGTCGGACATCCTGATGGCCTGCCTGGAGAACGGGCTGGCGCTGAAACACATCGAGGAGCTGCCCGACCACATCTCCAATACCTTCTGGAACGTGGAAAAGCAGGGGCCGCGATTGCCGATGAGCTATGTCCTCGTCGTGCAGAAAGGCGATGCCGATTAGGCTGGTTTGCGGCCGCGGTAGAAACCAGGCCGAAGCTCGCCGGACTCCAGCACGACCAGCATGGCGCGCCAGTTCTCGATGAAGTGCTTCTGCTTCTCGCGGCCCAGCGCGTCCAGCATGCGGTCCTTGAAGGGCCCCTGCATCTTTTCGTACTCGCCGCGGCAGTGGTCGCGATACCAGCCGCCGTCGTCCTCGAGCGCGACCTCGACGAAGCCTGCGTCTTCCATCAGCTTGCCATGGGCGTCCAGAGTCTCCATGGCGTAGGTCAGGCCCTCCAACTCGAACCAGGTGCGCATGTCGGTGCTGTAGGGGTCCGGGCCCTTCATCCAGTCGTAAACGGTGAAGGTGCCGCCCGGCTTTAGCACGCGAAAGACTTCGGCGAACATGCCGGCCTTGTCCTCGACCTGGGTGAAGCAGCCGCTGCTGTAGACCACGTCGAAGCTGCCGTCGGCGAAGTCCAGCGGCCCGGGTTCGGTGTGGCGGAACGCGATGCGGTCGGCCAGACCGGCCGCCTCGGCAGAGCGGCGGGCGCGCTCGATCAGGGGTAGCTCCAGGTCGATGCCGGTCACCTGGGCGCCCAGCTCGCCCGCCAATACCAGGTCGCCGCCGCCGATCCCGCAGCCGATGTCGAGCACCGCTTTCCCGGCCAGGTCCAGGCCGCCGACCGCTCGGCGCACGGTTGCCGAGCCGCCGGGCGCGAGAAAGCCTTCGCCCCAGATCAGCTCCAGCATGGCCACCATGGCGTCGTCGTACTCGTCGCTGTGACTTCCCGGGGCCGCCTGTTCCGCTTGCTCGCTCACACTCTGCTCCTCTCCGCCTGGTATCGCCTCGCGAGTCAGTCTAGGGCCGTTAAACGCCGATTCAAACTGCTTTGACCGCTCACCCAGATAGCGGCTAGGCTGAGCTGTGCTAAAATCACTTCGAGGGACGGGTCGCCTCTTCACGGGCACGCCAGGTCCATGGTGCAGACCGGCCCGGCCGGAGATTTTAACGGGGAGATCACCATGAAAGAACTGAGCAAGGCCGTCGGGTCAAGGCTGGGGCGTCCGTCGCGGCGGCGCCTGTTACAAGGGTTGGGTGCGGTCGGCTTGTCGGCGGCCACGGTGCCTTTGCTGCGCCGACCGGCCTCGGCGGCCGACGAAGCGGTTTATTTCACCTGGGGCGGCTACGACATTCCGGAGCTCTTCGGCCCCTACATCGCGCAGCACGGAGTGCCACCGGACTTCCCCGTCTTCGGCGACGCGGAAGAGGCCTTCAACAAGCTGCGCGCCGGCTTCGTGGTCGATGTCGTCCATCCCTGCAGCAGCGACACGCCGCGCTGGCGCGAAGCCGGTCTGATCCAGCCGATCGATACCGATAGGCTGTCCTTCTGGGGCGGGGTCTTTCCCAAGCTGAAGGCAATGCCCGGCATCCAGGCCGACGGCAAGCAATGGTTCGTGCCCTTCGAATGGGGCCAGACCTCTATCACCTACCGGACCGATCTGGTCGACCTGGGCGGCGAGGAGGAGTCCTGGGGCATCCTCTGGGACGAGCGCTATGCCGGGAAAATCGCCATGATTGGGGCGGCGGAGGACGCCTGGTACTGTGCCGCGATCTACGCCGGCGTCGATGTCAACAACGTGACGGACGACGATCTGGCCAAGGTGCGCACGCTGCTGGAGGAGCAGCGCCCGCTGGTCCGCATGTACAGCAGCGACCTGACCTCGGTCGAGCAGGCCTTGGCCTCCGGCGAAATCGTCGCCGCCATGACCTGGAACGAGTCCCCTGTCAACCTGATGGGCCAGGGCGTGCCGGTGAAGTTCGCCAATCCCAAAGAGGGCGCGCTCACTTGGTGCTGCGGTGTGGTGCTGCACAAGGAAGCGCCGAACCCCGACAAGGCCTACGACGTGATCAACAGCTTGATCTCGCCGGAGGTCGGCGAATACGTGATCAATGAGTTCGGCTACGGCCACGCCAATCTGCTGTCCTTCGACCGGGTGAGCGAAGAGCGCCTGGCGGAGCTCGGCCTGTCGCGCGAGCCGATGCAGATCATCGACCGCGGCATCTTCGTCGGCCCGCAGCCGCCGGAGATCACCACCAAGGTCAACCGCGATTGGGAAGAGATCATCGCCGGCTTCTGAGCCGACAAAGCGATCGCGGTTCCCTCGCGACCGCCCGAAAGGCCGCGGCGTTCCGCCGCGGCCTTTTGCGGTGTTCAGGGGGTCAGATCCAACGCATTCTGAATGATCATTTAGGGCGTTTTGACTCGCCGTTTAAGGGCCGTTAGACTATCCTGCAACGACGAAGAAACCCCTTTGGCCGGGCGCCGAAGGATCAAGCGGGAGGAGGCGTAAGGGAACGTAATGACCAAGAACAGACTGATCGAATATGGCGGGCGGCGCTTGTCGCGCCGGCAGCTGCTGCAGGCCATGTCGGCCGCCGGGCTCACTTTGGCCATGGTGCCGGTCGTCGGGCGGCGGCTGCGCAGGCGACCTACTTCACCTGGGGCGGCTACGACATCCCCGAGTTGTTCGGCCCCTACATCGAGAAGCATGGGGCGCCGCCGGAATTCGCCACCTACGGCGATTCCGAGGAAGGCCTGACCAAGATGCGCTCGGGCTATGTGGTCGACGTGGGTCATCCCTGCAACCAGAGCATCCCGCGTTGGATCGACAGCGGCCTATTCCGGCCGATCGACACCTCCCGCCTGTCCAATTGGGACGACGTGGTGCCGAGCCTGAAGACGCTCGACCGGGCGCAGTCCGACGGCGATCAGTGGTTCGTCCCCTTCGAGTGGGGTCAGACCTCGATCACCTATCGCACCGACCTCTTCGACCTGCAGGGCGAGGAGGAATCCTGGGGCATGCTGTGGGACGAGCGCTATGCCGGCAAGCTGATGGTGATCGGCTCGGCGGGCGACGCCTGGTGGTGCGCGGCGATCTATGCCGGCGTCGATTTCGACAACATCACCGACGAGGACGTCGAGAAGGTCAACGCCCTGTTGCGCGAGCAGCAGCCTATGGTACGGTTCTACACCAGCGATGTGACGACCATGGAGCAGGCGCTTGCCTCGGGCGAGGTGGTCGCCGGCATGACCTGGAACGACACCGCCACCTCGCTTAAGAATCAGGGCCTGCCGGTCAAGTTCGCCAACCCGAAGGAGGGCGCGCTGACCTGGGCCTGCGGGATGATGATGCACAAGGATGCGCCGAACCCCGAGATGGCGCACGACATCATCGACTCGCTGATCTCGCCCGAGGTCGGCGAGTACGTGATCAACGAGTTCGGCTACGGCCACTGCAACCTCAAGACCTACGATCTGGTTGACGAGGCGCGCCTGGCCGAGCTCGGCCTGTCCAAGAACCCGAGCGACATCCTGGATCGCGGTGTGTTTCAGACGACCCAGAGCGACGAGCTGCTGACCCGGCTCAACCGCGACTTCGAAGAGATCATGGCCGGCTTCTGACTTTAAGCCGGTCGGAGCAACGGGCGCCGGCCTGCGTCGGCGCCCGTCGTCGACCTGCGTCTTGCGTGTGGGCAGTGTTGGGTGCGAGCGATGGCGGAACCGACTGAACTTCAGCGGGACCGGACGGAGGAGGCCGAGACGGCGCCGCGCGGGCAGCGCCGTCAGCAGCTGATCGACGCCACGATCACCTCGATTGCCAAGTTCGGCCTGTCCAACACGACACTTGCCAAGGTGACGCAGATTGCCGGGCTGTCGCCCGGGATCGTCAGTTTCTACTTCAACAGTAAGGACGCCCTCTTGCTGGCGACCCTGCGGTTCGTGGCCGAGGAGTACGAAGCCGCGTGGCAGGGCGCGGTCGAGGCGGCCGGCCCCGATCCCGCAGCGCAGCTGCGCGCGCTGATCGAGGTCAACTTCGATGCCAAGCTCTCGGCGCCGGCACGCGCCGCGGTCTGGTATTCCTTCTGGGGCGAGGCGCGGGCCCGCGAGGAGTACATGAAGCTCTGCGGCGACCGCGATGCCGCCTACTTCGAGCGGGTGCTGGCGCTTTGCCAGCGGATCATTGGGGAAGGCGGATACGATGGGCTCGATGCCGAGGCGCTGGCCCGCGCCATCGACGGCATGATTGATGGCATCTGGCAGGGGCTGCTGGTCGAGTCCGGTCAGCGCGATCGGGAACCAGCGCGGCGCAGCTGCTTCGCCTTACTCGCCAGCCTCTTTCCCAGGCACTTCGAGATGCCGACCGGGCACGGCGCCGCAACAGAGCCGGCGGCACAGGAGCCGCTGGCAGCCGATGGCATTCCCGTTACCTTGCCGGCTTGGACCTACGACAACGCCGAGTTCCATGCGCTGGAGCGTGAACATCTTTTCCTGCCCAATTGGCAGATCATTTGCCACGTCAGCGATGTGCCGGGGAAAGGCGACTATGCCACCCTCGACATGATGGGTGAGCGTGCCTTCGTGGTGCGCGACGAGGAAGGTGCGCTGCGCGCCTTCCACAACGTCTGCCGGCACCGCGCCCATGCCATCGCGCGCGGCAACTTCGGCAGCTGCAAAGGGGCGTTGCGCTGTCCCTACCACGGCTGGAGCTATGGCTTCGACGGACGCCTCAAGGCGGTGCCGGCGGCCAAATCCTTTCCGGGCCTGGACAAGGCGTCGATCAGCCTACTGCCGCTCGACCTCGAGGTCTTCCAAGGCTTCGTCTACATCCGCTTCAAGGGGAACGGCCCTAGCCTCGCCGAGCGCATGGCGCCGCTGGCCGAGGAGCTGGCGCTTTACCGTTTCGAGAAGCTTCGCCCGCGCGGCGATTTCTGGTGTCACGAGATCGCCGTCGATTGGAAGAACGTCTGGGACAACTACCTGGAAGGCTATCACTTCTCGACCGGCCACCCAGGGCTCCACGATCTCATGGGCAATCCTTACGATATCGAAGCCTTTCCCGGCGGCGTCGCCCGTCTGAGCCACAGCATCAAGGACAAGCCGGCACGCAGCTGGGCCGCCCGGCACTATCAGACGCTTTTGCCCGAGGTCGAGCACCTACCGGGGCCGCTACGCCGGACCTGGAGCTATTTCCCGCTCTTCCCGGGTATGTCATTCGATGTCTATCCCGACTCGATGAACTTCTTCCAGGTGCTGCCGGCCGGTCCGGCGCGCGCGATCCTGCGCGGCCAGTCCTACGCGCTGCCGGACGACCGCCGCGAGATGCGCGCCGCGCGTTATCTCGGCGTCCGCCTCAACACGAAGGTGCAGCGCGAAGACGAGGAGCTCATTGACTCGGTGCAGCGTGGCCTCGCTTCGAGCAGCTACAGCGTCGGGATGCTGTCCGAAAAGGAGACTATCGTGCGGGCCTTCCAGGACTGGATCCGCGACCGCCTGCCCGTCGCACGCCTCACCGAAGCCCCGCCCCCGGGCACCATCGCCACCCGCAATGCGGCGCTGATGGGTTAAGACATCAGTCAATTACCGGCAGCGTACATTTTGTTCCCTCGCCCTCGCGGGGGAGAGGGTTGCGCAGGCTTGGCTCGGCCGTTGGCCGAGCCCTAGCCGGAGCTGGGTGAGGGGGCTTTTGTGCTCCCGCCTTTGTTTTCACCCTCACCCTCCTAAGCATCCTGCGGACGCTTGGGCCCCTCCCTCTCCCCTCGAGGGAGAGGGAAACAACGGCTATCCCGCGGTTCATCAGCTAGGCGTGGATGCAATCCCAGCATGGCAGTGGCGGGCAGGCAGCCGCCCTAGAGATACCACTCGTATTCGCGGCGGGAGATGGCGCGGCTGAACTTGTCGTACTCGCTGCGCTTGGTCGCGCAGTAGGTCTCGATGTAGTCGCGCGGCAGATAGTCGGCGAGGATCTTCGCGCTTTCCAACCGCTGGAGTGCCGGCTCCAGCTTCATGGGAATGTCCGGATCGACGTGATCGGTCGCGTTGCCGCTCCAGGGCGGGCCGGGGTCGAGCTTGTTGGTCACGCCGTGGTGCACGCCAGCCAGGAGCGCAGCCAGCACCAGGTAGGGGTTGGCGTCGGCACCGGCGATGCGGTGCTCGATGCGGCGGCTGTCGCCCTCGCCGGCCGGGATGCGGAAGGCGAAGGAGCGGTTGTTGGCGCCCCAGCTCTTGGTCACCGGTACGAAGAGGTTCGGTCCGAAGCGGCGGTAGGCGTTGACGTTGGGCGCGAAGATCGCCATGGCCTCGGGCATGGTCGCCGCCAAGCCGCCGACTGCGTGTCGCAATGTCTCGCTGCCCAGAGAGTTGATGGGCGCGCTGCCGTCGTCGAAGACGTTGTGGCCATCCTGGTCCAGCAGGCACATGTGGACGTGCATGCCGTTGCCGGTCTGCTCGAGATGCGGCTTGGCCATGAAGGTCGCGTCGAGGCCGTGGCGCGCCGCCACGCGCTGCACGATATGGCGCAGCAAGGCGCAGTGATCGGCGGCCGCCAGCGGGTCCTCCACGTGGCGCAGATTGATCTCGTACTGGCCGGGCGCGTACTCCGTGGTCGCCACCGTGCAGGGCACCTTCTGCACCGCGGCGGCGGTCTCGACCTCGCGGAAGAAGGCGGCATGCTCGTCGAGCAGGGGGATGCTGTAGACCTGGGTGGATCTGTCCCGCTTGCCGGTCGCCGGGCTGATCGGCGCCTGCGGCTTGCCATCAGCGTCGCGCTCGCGATCCAGCAGATAGAACTCCAGCTCGAAGGCGATGACCGGTCGCAGGCCGGTCTCGGCCATGCGCTCGACCACGAGGGCGGCGACATTGCGCGGGTCCCAGATCGAGGGCTGGCCGGCCTCGTCGTTCATGGTCATCAGCACTTGGGCGCAGGGCTGCGGCGCCCAGGGTACCGGCACCAGGGTGCCCGGGATCGGCATGGCGGTGCCGTCCGGGTCACCGTCGCTGAAGCCACGGCCACAGGGGTCCAGGGACTCGCCGGTCACGTCGAGCAGATAGACCGTGTAGGGGATCTGCAGGCCCTTGGCGAAGAGCTTCTCCAGATCGGCGCGCGGGTAGCGCTTGCCGCGCACGATGCCGCAGAGGTCGATGAAGATGGCATCCACGTAAAGCGTCTCCGGATGGTCGGCGAGGAAGCGCGCGAGCTCGCCGCTGTCCTCCACCTTGGCACGGCCTTCCATGATTCCCCCTTCTTTGACCGCTGGCGCCATCGCCGGCCAAGCCTAGCGCCCAAGCTTTAAGGGACGTTAGGGCCCACGGACAGTTAGGTTGTGGCTTTGGCGGGAGCGGATTTTCGCCAGGGTTAGGAGCGGAAGGCGCCGTGGTGTGGGCCACCACAAGCCTTTCGCGACGCGGCCCTGGCGAAAATCCGCCCCGTCCCGTAGGGATATGGCGAAATCGGCCCGCTGCCGCGTCGCTCCTCCTTGAATATGCTCAGGCATGTCCTGCGTCGTCGCTCCTAACAGCGGGCCGATTTCGCTCATACCAAAGGTCACAACCTAACTGTCCGTAGGCCCTCAATCCCGATCGTCCTGCATACGATAGTAGAGATAGGCCGCGCGCAAGCCCCAGAGGCGGAGAGCCGGAAACGGGATGCGCCGCGGCAGGCCCGAGACGATGGCCGGCAGATCGGGCTTGCCGGTGTTCGAGCCGGCGATCATGCGCGCCAGCTCTCTACCACTCCAGGGCGCCGTGTTCACGCCGTTGGCGTGATAGCCGAAGCCATAGCAGACGCTGGGATCGTCCTCCAGCCGGCCGATCGAGGGCGTGAGCTTCAGGGTGACGCAGACCAGGCCGCGCCAGAAGTGGCTGATCGGCACCTCCTTCCAGGCCGGGAAGACCTCGCCCAGCCGGCGGGTCATCCAGGCCTGCATCTTGGCACCGTCCTGCGGCGTTCCTGTGGTGTCGCCGCGCGCGCCGAACAACAGGCGCTTGTCGGGCAGCATGCGGTAGTAGAACAGCAGCTCGCGCGTGTTGCAGATCGGGTTCTCGGTTTTCCAGCGTTGCGCCGCCAGCTCTTCGTCGGTGAGCGGCCGGGTGGTGACGATGTTGGAGAGCGCCGGCAGGACGCGGGCATCGAAGGCCGGGTGCAGGCCCTCTGGCATGAAGCCGTTGGTTGCCATGACAACCCGCTCGGCGTGCAGCCGCCCGCCTGCCGTCGAGAGCAGGTGCCGACCTCCTTCGCGCTGCCAGTCGAGCACCCGGCTCTGCGGGTGCAGCCTGGCGCCGCGCCTGGCCGCCGCCTCGCCGAGCCCCACGGCGAACTTCAGCGGATGCAGCGCAAAGCCGGCGGCCATGTGCAGGGCGCCGAACTGCTCGGTCGAGTCGTGGCCGATCTCGGCGAACTCCTCCCTGCTGTAGAGCTTGGTCTTGATGCCGAAGAGGCGGGTCAGGGTCTCCGCATGCTCTTTCAGGCCGTCGAAGCGGGCCGGCCTGTGCGCGACCTCCAGGTTGCCGTCGCCCTGGCGGTTGTAGTCGATCCCCTCGTCCTTGCCGAGGGCGTCCACCAAGTCCATGCCTTCGAGCTGTGCGGCGAAGAAGCGCTTGGTCTCCTCCAGGCCGTAGCGCGCGATCATCTGTTTGATCGAAAGCTTGGCTGCCGGCATGCAGCAGAAGCCGCCATTGCGGCCCGAGGCGCCCCAGCCGATGTGGCCGGCCTCGAGCAGCCGTACGTCGACGCCGTAGTCGCGCGCCAGGTGCAGGGCCGTCGAGAGGCCGGTGTAGCCGCCGCCGATCACCGCCACCTCGCAGCTCTCCTCACCTTCGAGCGGTCTGTGGTCACCGGGCGGTGGCGCCGTCGCCTCCCAGTAGCTCGGCACCGGCCGTGAGCCGTCGTAGATCGAGGGGTGGTAGAGGGCCGCCATCTCAGCTGTCCCCGAAACGCGCTTCGCGCCAGGCGAGCGCGGCCTTCACGCCCTCATTCTTGAGGATGTCGTTGAACTGCCGGGATTCCGGCGTCTCACCGCTTTCGATCAGCACGTCCAGCTCTAACGCCTGGGCCAGAGCTTGGCGCAGCCCCATAGTGTCCAGGCTGCGGTTGATTGCCACTTTGGTCAGGGTGACCGAGGTACGGTCGGCTACGGCTACGCGCCGCGCCAGTTTCAAGGCTGCTTCCAAATGCTCGCCGTCCGGGACGATCTCGTTGATGAGCCCCATCTCGTAGGCGCGCCGGGCGGTCAGGCGGTCGTTGCCGGTTAGCAGCAGCTCTTTGGCCAGCTTCGGCCCGGTCATCCAGGGTAGCAACAGGGCGACGATGCCGCTGCCGAACTTGGCTTCCGGCGCACCCAGACGGCAACTTTCCGAGGCCACCGTCATATCGCAGGCCAGCGCCAGCTCCAAGGCGCCGCCCAGGCAGTAGCCGTGCACTGCCGCGACGGTCGGCTTGGGGCAGTCCCAGAAGCGCATGATCATGTTGAAGTCGTTGGTCAAGGCTTTCCGCACGGCGGCTGCGTCCGACCAGTCCTCCTCGTCCTGCAGATCGAAGCCGGACGAAAAGGCGCGGCCGGTGCCATGGAGCACCACGGCGCGAATGTCGTCGTCGGCCTCGGCCGCATCGAGCGCGCGGTGCAGTTCCGGCACCATGGCCGGCGAGATGGCGTTCAGCTTGTCCGGCCGATTGAGTGCGATCAGCGCGACCGGCCCGCGCGTCTCGACGAGCAGGGTTTCGAAGCTATCCGCTGTCATGCCAGCGCGCCTTGCGCCAGCGATGGCTTAGCCAGGTCTGCTTGCTCTTGGCGTGGGACGATCAGCGCATCCACGGCGACACAGCCCGTTGACGTGACGATCAGCGGATTGACGTCGACCTCATTCAGCTCTCGGCTCAGTGTGGCGGCGAGAACCGAGAAGTGGGCCGCAGCCTCGCAAAGTGCGTCCAAATCGCAGGGCGTCGCGCCACGCAGGCCATCGAGCAACGGCCGCAGCTTGAGCCGGTCGATCAGGCGCCCTGCTTCCACAGCATCGAAGGGCGGTAGGGCGAAGACTACGTCCTTCAGCAGTTCCGCATGGATGCCGCCGCTGCCGATCATCACCACCGGGCCGAAATCCGGATCGTTGGTCACGCCGAGGATCATCTCCACACCGCCGGCGACCATCGGCGCCAGCAGTACGCGCGGCCCGAGGCGCGCGGCCATGTCGTCGTAGGCGGAGGCCAGCGCCATCGCATCGGCGATGGCCAGCCTGACGCCATCGACATCGGACTTATGCGCAAGGCCCTCCGCAGTCTTGAGCGCAAGCGGATAGCCCAGCTCTTCCGCAGCCGCCAGGGCGGTGCCTCGACTTTCCGCGGGGATCACCGGGTTGACCGGGATTCCGAAATCGCCGAACAGCGCCAGGGCCTCCGCTTCACCGAGGGCTCCGCCGCTTGCGAGCCTGGCTCGCCATTTGGCGATGGTTGCTTCCGGAGCGGCGGGCGGCGCCATGGGCGCGCGGGCTTGGAAATCGCGGTAGTCGAAAAGCCGCTTGGCACCCTTCAGGAAATGCACGGCGCTGTCGAGCACCGGAAAGCCCTCGCGGGTGAGCGCGATGGTCTCCTCGGCATAGCCGCTGCCTTGGTGGTTGGAGACCAGCAGCACCGGCTTGCCGGTCGCCGCGTGGGCGGCACGCACGAAGGCCGGGTACTCCTCGAAGATCTTGCCGTCCGGTCCGCGATCGCAGACCACCGCACCGAGCGCGGCGGCCTCGTCCTGCAGCATGGCGGTCAGGCAGTCGGTGAAGATGCCCCAATAGTCGTGCCCGGTGCCCCAGGCGTCCAACGGGTTGACCGCCGGCAAGCCGGGGTCGAGCCGCGCTGCGACCTTTGCCAGGGTGTCGGCGCTGAGTTCGGCGAAGGGCGTGCCCGTGTCCTCTGCCAGGTCGATCAAGAGGGCCCGTTCGCCGCCGGAGTCGTGGATCGTCACCAGACCGCCGGGCCCGACCGGATGCGGCTGGGCGAACATCATTAAGGTTGCGGCCATCTCGTCCAGCGTCGCCACGCGCACTACGCCGTAACGGTCGAAGAGGGCCTGGTAGGCGCCGTCGTCGCCGACCAGGGCGCCGCTGTGGCTGGTTGCCATGCGGGCGCTTTCGGCGGTGCGGCCGACCTTGAGCGCGACGACGGGAATGCCCTTTCGTGCGGCCTTCTCCAGACCGGCGCGGAAGCCTTCGGGATCGCGCGCCGTCTCGATGAAGAGGCCGATCACCGTCGTCGTCGGGTCCTCCAGGGCGAAGTCCAGGTAATCGGCGGCTGTGGTCACCAGCTCCTGGCCCGAGGAGACGGCGATGTTGAAGTCCAGCCGCGCCTCCGCGTCGACCAGGGCATTGAAGACCGAGCCGGAGTGAGTGATCAGCGCGACGCCGCCAGGGCGGTGGTCGAGGCGTGTCTCGAAGCCGCAGATCCAGAGGCCTTCGTTGAAGTTATAGAAACCATTGCCGTTGCCGCCGCAGATCGCCATGCCGGCGGCAAGCGCCTTGGCGCGAATGCGCTCTTTCAGCGGTGGTTCGCTGTCCTCGGCGAGGACTAGGTTGGTGATCAGCGTTGCCGCCTTGGCGCCTTGCGCGACGGCGTCGTCAAAGGCCGCTTCCAGCCGTTCGTCGGCGATGGCGAAGACCACGTGCTCCACCGGCTGCGGGAGGGCCTGTAGCGATGGTACGCAGGGGGCGCCTTCGATCTCGCTGTAGCCCGGATTGACGGCAAAGAGCGCGCCGCCATAACCGCCCTGCCGCAGGTGGCGCATGATCGTCTGGCCGACCGAGCCTGGCTTTTGCGAGGCGCCGACCACGGCCAGCGAGCGCGGCCGCAACAGCGGATCCAGTCGATGCGCCATGCTTGGTCTGTCCGTCAGATGTCGCCGGCGGGCGTCGCCCAGCGCCGCGGCGGGTTGAAGAAGGGCCGTTCAACGACGCGGCAACGCGCCTTCACCTTGTCCCACTTCAGTTCCTTCAGGACGTAGATCTCGACCGACAGGCCGTCGGTGACCTCCGTCCCGTAGGGCCGGCGCAGGGAGGCGAGCGCGATGTTGCGCTTGCAGGTCGGCGACCACATGGCCGACGTCACGTGGCCCACTTCCTTGTTCCTGCCATGGTAGATCAGCGATCCTGTTGCTGGCTTGTTGCCCTCGATGTCGAGGCCGACCAGGCAGTAGCGCGAGCCCACCTCCTTTTCTTTCAGCAGTGCGCGGCGGCCGGTGAAGTGGCCCTTGTCGAAATCGACCAGCCAGCCCAGGCCGATCTCAAAGGGCGAGCGGCCGCGCGTCGGGCGCACGGCCTGCTCGACCGCCATGAAGTCACTGTTGGTCTGGACGAAGCCGGCTTCGATGCGCGCCAGGTTGAGGGCCTGAGACCCGATCGGCCGAATGCCGTGCAGGTGGCCAGCCTCGACAAGCCGGTCCCAAAGGGTAACGGCCAGGGCAGGGTCGATCCAGAGCTCGTAGCCGAGATCGCCCGTGAAGCCGGTGCGCGAGATCACCAGTTCGCTGTCCTCGAAGGGCAGCGCGATCATCCCGAAAGGCTTGAGTTCGGCGATGCCGTCCACGCCCATGCGTTTCAGCACCGCGCAGGATGTCGGCCCCTGCAGCGCCAGCCCGGCGACCTCCTCGGTCTCGTCGACGATGGAAACATCGAAGCCGACCGCCGAATCGCTCAGCCAGCAGAAGTGATGCTCCTGGCTGCAGAGACGGAAGTCGCTCTCGCCGAAGCGGAACAGCGTGCCGTCGTCCATCACGTGGCCGGCGTCGTTGCACCAGGCGACGTAGCTCACCCGGCCCGGCTTCAGCTTGCTCAGGTCGCGGGTCACCAGGCGGTTCAGGTAGCGCTCGGAGTCCGGCCCGGTGATCCGGTACTTGATCATCGGAGAGACGTCGAACAGGGTCGCCGCATTGCGGATCGCAAAGTACTCCAGCTCGACGTTGTCGTAGATGTCGACGGTGGTGTAGCCGGCCCAGCGCGACCAGGCGTTGCTCTTGCAGAGCGCCGCGGTGCGGGCATGGAAGGGCGTCGGGACGACCTGGCTGTCGCGGGCGGCGAGCGTTGTCATGCGGCGACCTCCCGGGCGATCACCTGTTGCGCCGCGTTCATGCCGGCCGCGCCCATCACGCCGCCGCCGGGATGAGCGCCGGCGCCGCAGAGATAGAGGCCGGGCAGGGGGGCGGTGTACTGCGCCGAGCCGGGCACCGGGCGCAGCATCAGCATCTGGTCGATGGCCAGCTCGCCGTGGTGCCAATGGCCGCCGGTCATGTTGAAGTCGCGCTCCAGGTCGAGCGGCGTCAGCAGCTCGCGGGCGACGATCTTCTCCGGCAGGTCCGGCGCATAGGCCGCGATGGTGCGGATTGCTCGCTCGGCGAAGCCATCGCGTGCGTTGTCCCAGCCCTCCTTGAGCCGATAGGGCGCGTACTGAATGACGGCGGAGAGCACGTGCTTGCCCTCCGGCGCCAAGGAGGCGTCATGCACCGAAGGTAGGGTGATCTCGATCGCCGGCGCCTCTGAGTACTCGCCGTACTTGGCATGGTCGAAGGCACGCTCGATATAGCCGATCGAGGGTGCGATCAGCAGGCGGCCGCCCAACTCGCCTTCGCTCAGGCCCTTGAAGCTCGGCAGGCCATCGAGCGCCAGGTTCAGCTTGGCCGCGTCGCCGCGCATGCGGATGTTGCCGATGCGGCGTACGAAGCCGGTGTCGAGATGGGAGGCGCCCAACAAATCGAGGAAGGTGCGTCGCGGATCGGCGTTGGAGATAACGCAGCGCGCAGCGACACTCTCGCCGTTTGCCAACTCGACTCCGGTCGCTCGATCATTCTCGACCTGGATGCGTGCGACCGCCGCCCCCGTCCTGATCTCGGCGCCGGCTGCTTTGGCCGCGCTGGCGAGCGCCGCGGTCACGGCGCCCATGCCGCCGCGCGGATGGGCGATCGCGCCGCGATTGCCGCCGATCTCGCCAGCCAGACGATAGAGCAAGGTCAGCACCGAGTTCGGCGAGCGTGGTCCCAGGTGGGTGCCGAGCACGGCATCTAAGGCCAAGGCGCCACGTAGCAGCTCGCTTTCCAGCTCGTCTTCCAGCAGATCGGCCACGTTCATGCCGACCACGCGTAGGAACTCGCGCATGTCGTCGCGGCCGAGCCGCCGGATCGACCAGCCGAGCTTGAGCAAGGTCAGGCGATCCGACCAATCGCCGCCGGCCAGCCTCGGCGGCGTCTTGCCGAGGAAGGGTTGCAGGGATTCGGCAAAGCGCTGCAGGCGTTCGCGCAGCTTCGGATAGGCGACCGCGTCGGCCGCGGAGTGGGGCCGTATCGTCTCGCCTGCCGCCACCGGATCGCTCGGAAGAATCAGATTCCGGCCGTCCTCGCCGAGCGCCACCGTTGGCATGTCGGCAGCCGAGTAGCTTAGGCCGTGACTGTCCAAGGCCAGATCCGCCATGACCTTTGGGTGCAGCAGGTGCAGCAGATGGGCGCAGGTCGAGACCTTGAAGCCGGGGGCGATCTCGCCGGTGCGCGCGGCGCCGCCCAGTTGATCAGCCGCCTCCAAAACGAGAATGCGGCGTCCTGCCTTGGCCAAATAGGCGGCGCAGACCAGGCCGTTGTGGCCGCCGCCGACGATGACCGCGTCGTAGGTCACGCGGCCACCTTGAGGTCGCGCAGCATCTCGCGCGCCGCGTTGGCGCCGGGCGCGGCCATGACGCCGCCGCCCGGATGGGTGCTGGAGCCGCACATGTAGAGGCCCTGCACCGGCGTGCGGTACTGGGCGTAGCCGGGCACCGGGCGGTTGAACAGCAGCTGGTCCATGGTCAGCTCGCCTTGGAAGATGTTGCCTTCGGTCAGGCCGACCTCGTTTTCGATGTCCTGCGGCGTGCGCACCTCGGCGTGCAGGATCAGGTCTTTGAAGTTGGGGCTGTAGTCGCCGATCTTGTCGATCACCGTTTGGCCGAAGGCTTGGCGGTTCTTGTCGTCCCATTCGGCGTTGGCCAGGCGCGGCGGCGCGTACTGCACGAAGACCGACATGTAGTGCTTGCCGGGCGGCGCCATGGTCGGGTCGATCTGGCTCGGGATCAGCATGTCGACGTAGGGATCGCGCGACCAGGTGCCGTTCTTCCAATCGTCGTAGGCGCGCTCCAGCCGCTCCAGGCTGTCGACGCAGTGCATGTCGCCCATCAGCGCCGGGCAGTCCTTCGGCACGTTGGGGAACTCCGGTAGCCCGTCGAGCGCGATGTTGAGCTTGCCGGAGGAGCCGCGGATCTTGAAGTTGCGCACGCGCTTCAGGAAGTCCTCCGGCAGGTCGTTGGGATCCACCGTCTTGAGGAAGGTGCGCTTAACGTCCATGTTGGAGACCACGGTGCGGCCCAGCACCTCGTCGCCATTGGCCAGCAGCACGCCGCTCGTGCGGCCGTCCTTGACCATGATCTGCGCCGCATCGGCATCGTTGCGGATCTCGCCGCCGTGCGCCTGCAGACAGGCCGCCATGGCCTGCGTGACCGCGCCCATGCCGCCGCGCGCGAAGCCCCAGGCACCGATGCTGCCATCGACCTCGCCCATGTAGTGGTGCAGCAGGATGTAGGCCAAGCCCGGCGAGTAGGGGCCGAGCGCGGTGCCGATGATGCCGGAGCCGGCCAGGTGCGTCTTGACCACGTCGGACTCGAAGTACTCGTCGAGGAACTCGGCGATGCTCATGGTCCAGAAGCGCAGGGTGTCGTACATCTGCGCCTCGCCCAGGTCGTAGAAGCGCTTGCCGAGATAGACCAGCTCCATGATGTCGCGCGGCTTAAAGGAGGTTGGATCCGGCGGCGTGCGCATCAAGAGCGGCTTGATGAAGCGGCACTGGCGCATGACGTCGATGCTGTAGCGATCGTAGGCCTCCGCATCGCGCTTGGAGTGGCGGGCGATCTCGCGCCGGTTGACATCGTGGTCGCTGTAGCTGGCCAGGTAGTCGCCGTTGGCCATCATGGTGAGGCTGCCGTCGTAGGGGATTACCTGAAGCCCGTAGCGTGGCAGCTCCAAGTAGCGCGTGATTTCCGGTCGCAGCAGGCTGCAGACGTAGGAGCAATTGGAGTAGATCCAGCCCTCGTGCAGCTCGCGGCTAACGGCCGCGCCGCCGATGTAAGGGTTGCGCTCCAGCACCACCACATCGAGCCCGGCCTTGGCGAGATAGCAGGCGGTGGTCAGGCCGTTGTGGCCGGCGCCGATCACGATCGCATCGTAGGTTTTCATGGACTCGGCCATTTGGTTTCTCAGGCGCGGATCATGGCACGGGCCGGAACGGTTGGGAATTCCGTGCCACGCCGGTCCTCGCGTCTCGCGTCAGGCCGTGGCCCGGGCGTCGGTCTTGCCCAGCTTGTCCATGGTGATGTCGACCGCGGTCTCGAACTTCTCCAGGGTCTCGCTCAGGCAGGCCTCGTCGTGCGCTTCGCAGAGGAACCAGGGCTCGCGCGAATCCGGCTCGCAGAGGATGCCGAGCTCGTGCAGCTCCTGCGCCATGGCGTCGTAGAAGCTGTAGTCGCTGTTCTTCCAGTCGCGGTAGTTCCGTGGGGCCTCGGCGGCGAAGAACAGGCCGCCCAGCGCGGGATGACCGGAAAAGGCATGCACGATGCCGCGCTGCGTAAGGATGCGGCTCATGCCGGCCTGCAGGCGGCGGCCATAGTCGGCGATGGTCTCCAGCGCCGGCGTCTCGTCGAGGATCTCCAGGGTCTTGTCGGCGGCGGCCAGCGAGACCGCGTGTGCCGTATAGGTGCCGCCGTGCGCCACGCCATTGCCGATCTTGCGCATGATCTCCTCGCGGCCCGCCAGCACGGAGATCGGATAGCCGTTGCCCATGGCCTTGGCGAAGGTGCAAAGATCGGCTTTCACGCCCATCAGCTCCTGCACGCCACCGCGCGCCACGCGGAAGCCGGTCTTGACCTCGTCGACGATCATCACGACGCCATACTTGTCGCAGAGCGCGCGGCAGTCCTGCACGTACTGGCGGTCAGCCGTGATGCCGCAGCAGTTGCCCATGATCGGCTCGATCAGCAGCGCGCCGATATCGTTGCCGTGCTTCTTGAGCGTGTCCTCCAGGCGGTTGGCGTCGTTCAGCGGCACCTGATGGACCAGACGCTTGAGCAGCCGCGGCACACCCTCGCCGTAGGGCACCAATTCCGGGTCGCCACCGGCTTCGTCCCAGCCCTCGACGTCCGTGTACCAGAGCACGGCGTCGAACAAACCGTGGTAGCCGCCCTCGACGATGACATACGAATCCTTGCCACTGTAGGCGCGGGCCAGGCGCAGGGCCGCCATGACCGCCTCCGTGCCGGAGTTCGAGAAGCGCACCAGTTCGGCCGCCGGCACCATCTTGCTGATGCGCGCCGCCACCGTGTACTCGCGCTCGGTCGCCAGGGCGAAGACGCCGCCGACCTGCATGGCCTCGATCACGGCCTGGTCGATGCGCGGATCGGCATAGCCGAGGATCGCCGGCCCGTAGCCCAGGCGGTAGTCGATGTATTCGTTGCCGTCGATGTCCCAGATCCGGCCGCCCTTGCCGTGATCGACGTAGATGGTCTTGTCCTCGCCCCAATAGCGGAAGTTCGAGGCCACGCCGAGCGGCAGTTTGGTGACCGCTTTCTTGAAGTGCTGATGGCTCTTGTCGAGCGCCCGTGCCATGACCGGCCCCGTTCCTTGTTGCTGTGCGTGGCTGAAGGATGCCATGGCGGTGCCGCGCTGTCCATCACGAATTGATTGATCGTTCATTCAGAAAATTTTCGGATCATGATGTTTATAATGGATTATTCGTCTAGATAGTGTATAGTTCCGCTTCGATTTTGAAATGGCTGGAAGGCGGTATGGCGCGACCAGGCAGGAAAGATGCACCGTTGAGTCGGACGGCGACCAAGGCCTTACGCCGCCAGCAGCTGATCGACTCGACCATCGACTCGATCGCCAAGCGCGGCTTTGCCGAGACGACTCTGGCCAATGTGGCCGACGGCGCCGGCCTGTCGCGCGGCATCGTCAATTTTCACTTCCAGAGCAAGGACGCCCTGCTGGTCGAGACCCTTCAGTACCTCACCGAGGACTACCGCGCCGCCTGGCAGCGCGCTCTCGCCAAGACGGGGCCGCGCCCGGCCGATCGGCTCTGGGCGATGGTCGAGGCGGATTTCGATCCGGGGATCTGCAACCGCAAGAAGATCGCGGTCTGGTACGCTTTCTGGGGCGAGGCCAAGTCGCGGCCGACTTATCTGAAGGTCTGCGATGCCGCTGACGCCGAGTACAACGACGTCATGCGCGGCATCTGCCGCGAGATCGTCGAGGAAGGCGGCTACGCGTCGGTCGAGCCGGAGCTGGTCGCAGATGGCCTTGACGCCATGCTGAACGGTATGTGGCTCAGCCTCCTGCTCGACCCCAAGGGCTTCGACCGGGCGGCCAACAAGCGCATATGCCAGGCCTTCCTGGCGAGCAGCTTCCCGGACCACTTCTCGCGCGACCGGCGCGACGCCGCCTGAGCGGGGAGGGGCCGATGGAAGGAAGCAGGATGATGAGTTATCAGCTGCCGCCGCAGGCCCTGGCGTGGCAGGAGAAGATGCGCGCCTTTGTGGACCAGGAGCTGATCCCCTGGGAAGTCGAGGCCGAACTGCACGGCGGAGAGCTTCCGGCCGAGGTGCGGCAGCGGCAGCGCAAGATCGCGCAGGACTTCGGACTGCCCGGCCTGGACGCGCCGCGCGAACACGGCGGTCTGGCGCTGACCAACCTGGAGCAGGTCGTCATCTACGAGCAGCTTGGCCGGGCGACGAATGCGCTCGGCTGGTGCTTCAGCGAGGCGCATCGCTGGATGTTTGAGAGCTGCAACGCCGATCAGATCGAGCGCTATGTGAAGCCGATCCTGCAAGGCAGGCGGCACGAATGCTATGCCATCACCGAGGCAGAGTCCGGCTCGGACGTTGCTGGCATCCACGCAACGGCGCACCGCGACGGCGATCACTACGTGATTGATGGCGAGAAGTGGTATGTGACCGGCGCCAACCACGCGGACTTCTTCATTCTGCAGGCCAAGCTCGCCGGCGGCGAGAACGAGGGCGCGCACGCTCTGTTCTTCGTCGAGATGGATAGCCCGGGCGTCGAGCTGGTGGATAACCCGCTGTTCAGCCACACCTTCGCCTCGCATCATCCGACCTATCGCTTCAACGCGGTCCGGGTGCCGGTGGAGAACCTAATCGGCGCCGAAGGCGACGGCATGAGCTACAGCTATGCCTGGTTCCGGCGCGAGCGGCTGATGATCGCGGCACGCTGCTGCGGGGCAGCGGAACGACTGATCGACGAGGCCGCTGCTTTCGCCGAGAAGCGCATGGTCTCCGACCACCCGATCTCCGAATACCAGGCGATCCAGTTCATGCTGGCCGACAGCGTGACCGAGCTTTGGGCGGCGCGGCTGATGACCTACGAGGCTGCTGCCGCTCACGACCGAGGCGAGGACATAAAGACGCTGCACGGCCGCTGCTCCATGGTGAAACTCTACGCCTCGGAAATGGCCAACCGGGTGGCCGACCGGGCGGTGCAGATCTTCGGCGGGCGTGGCTACATGCGCGAGAACGTGGCCGAGCGCTTTTTCCGCGAGCTGCGGGTCGACCGAATCTGGGAAGGAACCAGCGAGATCCAGCGCCTGATCATTGCGCGCAGCCTTTTCAAGCGGGGGCGCGCTGCTCTGATTGGTTGAAATCCGTTGTCTTTGTGAGACAGCTTGGGCAGGCTTGCTGGAACGAATAAGATCGAAAGACCAAAAGAACGGGCGGAGGCGGTGGGCTAGCCGCCATCGCAAAGCCCGTCGAGTAAGGAGGAGGGTAGGCTTTGGTCGAGCGAACTCAGGTCGCCGCACCTCAAGCCATTCAGGCACCAGACTTTTTCGGGCGCCTTCGGGCGCTGTTCCTGCGGAGCGAAGGGCTGCGCGGATACGCACTCTTGTCGCCGACCCTGCTGGTCATGGCCGCCACTATGTGCGTGCCGATCGGCCTCACCGTCGCCTACAGCTTCTGGACCCAGGACTACCTGGACATCGATACGACCGTCACGCTCGCCAACTACGAGCAGGCCTTCGAGCGGCCGATCTACATGGCGCTCTTGCTGCGCTCGCTGGCGATCTCCGGAATCGTGACCTTCACGACGGTCCTGCTGGCCTATCCCATGGCCTATTTCGTGGCTTTCCACGTGCACAAGAACAAGCTGTTCTGGATCATCTTCATGACCCTGCCGTTCTGGTCCAGCTACCTGCTGCGGGTCTTCTCCTGGAAGATCATCCTGGGCTACGAGGGCGTGATCAATAAGACGCTGCTCAACGCCGGCCTGATCGAACAGCCGCTGACCTTCATTCTCTACAACCCGACCTCGGTGGTGGTGACACTGGCCCACGCCTGGGCCGCCTTCGCGATCCTGCCGATCTATGTCTCGCTGGAGAAGATCGACCGCTCGCTGCTCGAAGCGGCGACCGACTTGGGCGACGGACCGGTCGCGCGCTTCCTGCGCGTCACCCTGCCGCTTTCCATGCCCGGGGTGATCGCCGCCAGCCTGATGATCTTCATTCCGACCGTGGGCGACTACATCACGCCGACCCTGGTGGGCGGCACCGACGGTCGCATGATCGCCAACGTGATCCAGGCCCAGTTCGGCCGTTCCAACAACTGGCCCATGGGTGCGGCGCTGGCGCTGATCGTCATGGTCACTCTGACGGTGATCTCGGTCATCTATGTCTGGGTGACGAACAAGGCGACGGAGCGTATCGCATGAGCGAGCGTTCCTACCTCCAGCGGCATAACTGGCCGCTCGCCGCCTACGCCCTCACCTTCATGGCGTTCCTCTACGTGCCGGTGCTGCTGCTGCCGCTGTTCTCCTTCAACGACGGCATCTATATCGCCTTCCCGATCGAAGGCTTCACCACGCGTTGGTACGAGCAGATGTTCGCCAACACGGCGATGCACGCGGCGCTGCTGAACAGCCTGCAGGTCGGGCTGGTGACCGCGGTGGTGGCGACCGGGCTCGGCATCTTCGCCGCCAAGGCGCTGACCCGCTATCGCTTGCCCGGCCAGAAGCCGGTGGTCGCCGTGATCATGCTGCCGCTGGTCATCCCGGAGATCATCCTCGGCACCTCGCTGCTGATCCTGGTCAACAACGTCGGGCTCGGCCTCTCGCTGGTCAGCGTCACCCTGGGGCACATCCTGATCAGCGTCCCCTTCGCCACCGCGGTCCTGATGTCGCGCTTCGAAGGCTTCGACAAGTTGCTGGAGGAGGCCTCGGCCGACCTCGGCGAGAACGCTTGGTGGACCTTCTGGCGGGTGACCTTCCCGATGGTCTTTCCCGGCGCGCTCTCGTCCTTCCTGCTTTGCTTCATCATATCCTTCGACGAGTTCATCATCGCCTTCTTCCTCTCGGGCACCGATCCGACCTTGCCGATCTTCATCTATTCGCAACTGCGTTTTCCGCAGCGCTTGCCTAGCACCCTGGCGCTGGGCGCCTGCATCATCATGGTTTCTTTCGCGGTTATCGCCTTCAACGAGTGGTTCCGCCGGCGCGGCAGCCATGGCGTCAGCGATACCGGTCTCTAGACGGAGTGGCAGCGATGACCCGCGACGATGCCTATATCTCGATCACCGACGTCTCCAAGCACTTCGGCACGGTCAAGGCCGTCGACGAGGTCTCGATCGACATCGCCCGCGGTGAGTTCTTCTCCCTGCTCGGGCCCTCGGGCTGCGGCAAGATCACCTTGCTGCGCATGCTGGCCGGCTTCGAGACGCCGACTATTGGCGAGATCTACATCGACGACGCGCCCATGTCGCAGGTGGCGCCGCATCACCGGCCGACCAACATGGTCTTCCAGAGCTACGCCATCTTTCCGCACCTCAACGTACGCGCCAACGTGGCCTATGGCCTGCGCAAGGAGCGGCTTGACAAGCAGGAACTGGGCCGCCGCGTCGAGGAGGCGCTGGCTATGGTCAAGCTCTCGGGTTTCGAAGACCGCGGCGCGACGCAGCTCTCCGGCGGCCAGCGTCAGCGCGTCGCGCTGGCCCGCGCCCTGGTCAAGCGTCCCAAGGTGCTGCTGCTCGACGAGCCCTTGGGCGCGCTCGACAAGAAGCTGCGCGAGGAGATGCAGCTCGAGCTGCGCTCCTTGCAGAAGTCGGTCGGCATCACTTTCATCTTCGTGACCCACGACCAGGAAGAGGCGCTCACCATGTCGGACCGCATCGCGGTCATGTCGGAGGGCAAGGTCGCGCAGGTGGCCACGCCGACGGCGCTCTACGAACGGCCGTCGAACGTCTTTGTCGCCGACTTCATTGGTCAGATGAACTTCATCGACGCCCGCGTCTCGGGCGTGAGCGACGGCATGGTCATGCTGTCGGCGCCGGGCCTGGACGATGTGCGTGCGCCGATCAGCGAGGCGGCCCTGGATGCCGGATCTGAGATCGTCGTCGCCATCCGGCCGGAGAAGTTGCATCTGGCGACCGAGCCGCGAGCCAATGGTGGCGCCGGCGTCGAAGGTCGGCTTACCGCGGCCGCCTATCTCGGCGATCGAAGCCACTACTACGTCGAGGTCGCCGGGCGCGAGCGGCCGCTCGCCGTGGCCGCCCAGAACGTCTCGGACGTGTCCGGTCGGGAGCTTGCCTCCGACAGCAAGGTCTGGCTGAGCTGGGCCGAGGAGTCCCTGGTTCTCCTGCCGCCTGGCTGACGCCGCCAATCCGGCTCCACCGCCAGGTCCAAGGCCTTTGAACCCCAGACAGTCCATTGGCCGATGGTCGGCCATCCCTTAGACTGCCGCCGCCGATGCCCCGCGGATTCCCGCACCCGGGCTCCAGAAAGTCGAGACGATGTCCAGCAATCCGCAGCAGACCACACCCTCGGGCCGGCGCCGCGCCCGCGCCTTGGGCATACCCCTCGACGGCCGACCGGGTCCGAACAACGCCATTACCGACGTCGCTGGCGTCGAGGTCGGCTACTCCACCATCATCCGTGGCGAGGGCCCATTGACGGTCGGCCACGGGCCGGTCCGCACGGGCGTCACCGCGATCCTGCCGCGCGGCCATGGCGGACTGGCGGTTCCGGCCTTCGCCGGCAGTTTCTCGCTGAACGGCAACGGGGAACTGACCGGGACCATTTGGATCGAGGAATCGGGACAGTGCGAAGGACCGATCACCATCACCAACACCCATTCCTGCGGTCTCGCTCGCGATGCCACCCTGCAGTGGCTGGTGCAAAAGCATCCCGATCTCATGCCGCAGTGGGGACTGCCGGTCGCCGGCGAGACTTACGACGGCGAGCTCAACGACATCAACGGCTTCCACGTGACGGCCGAGCACGTCTTCGAGGCGCTCGATAAGGCGGCTCCGGGGCCGATCGAGCTGGGAAGCGTCGGCGGCGGCACCGGCATGATCTGCTACGAGTTCAAGGCCGGCTCGGGTTCTGCCTCCCGGTTGGTCGACATGGACGCGGGCGGTTTTACGGTAGGCGTGTTCGTCCAGGCCAACTTCGGGCGGCGGGGCGAACTGATCGTCGCCGGCATTCCGGTGGGGCGGGAGCTGACCGGCGGCGAAGTCAGGTCGAAACCAGGCGGTCCGGGATCGAGCGATTTGGGCCCCGGCGGTTCGGTCATCGCCATCGTTGCCACCGACGCGCCCCTGCTGTCGCACCAGCTCAAGCGCCTGGCTCGGCGGGTTGGGCTCGGTCTGGCACGCTCCGGTGCCGTGGCGCACAATGGCTCGGGGGACATCTTCCTCGCCTTCTCCACGGCCAACGGGCCGGCCCTGGAGGCCGACGAAGGTCCGAGGCAGGCCAGCTTCCTGTCGAACGAGGCCATGGACCCGCTGTTCACCGCAGTGGTCGAGGCGGTCGACGAGGCGGTGCTCGACTCCATGGTCGCCAACGAGGCCATGGTCGGGCGCGACGGGATCGAGGTGCCCGCGCTGCCGCACGACCGGCTTTGCGCGATCCTCGAGCGGCACGGCCGACTGGCCGCTACGGACGGGGAGTGAGGCTTGCAGGCATCCTCCCTTCCGGCCAATGGAGAGGCCCTGAGCGCAGGGCAGCGCCGCCGCTCGCTGGCCGCGGTGATCGCCAGTGCCGGCGCGGCCGGCCTGACCTTCGGCCTGACCATTCCCTTGCTGGCACTGATCCTCGAAGCGGATGGAATCGATTCGACCTGGATCGGCCTCAACGCCGCCTCATCGGCCATCGCGGTGCTGACCGTCGGACCCTTCGTGCCGCGTGTGCTGGACGCCTTGGGCGTGCTGCGGGCCATGTATCTCTCGATCCTGGCCAGCGTCGTCATCATCCTGCTGATGCCGCTCTGGACCGGCCTCGGGCCCTGGTTCCTGCTGCGTTTCCTGCTCGGTGCCTTCGGCGCGATCCACTGGATCATCGGCGAGACCTGGATTATTTCGGTCACCACCTCGGCGACGCGCGGGCGGGTGATCGCGCTCTACATGACGGTGCTCACCGCCGGCTTCGCCGCCGGTCCGGTCCTGATCAACCTGGTGGGGATCGAAGGTTGGCTGCCTTTCCTGCTGTCGGCCGGCCTGATCGGGCTCGCCGGCGTGCCCTTGCTGTTGGCACACGGCTGCGCGCCGAAACTGCCGCCACGCGCACCGGCCGCGGTGGCTCTGGCCTTCCGCACCGCGCCGCTGCTGCTCGCGGCGGCTGCGCTGGCCGGCTTTACCGATACGGCGGTCTTCTCGCTGCTGCCGGTCTACGGCCTGGACATCGGGCTGCCGCAGGAGCGGGCGGTGCTGCTGCTGACTGTCATGCTGATCGGCAACCTGGCGCTGCAGGTCCCGATCGGTTGGCTGGCCGACCGCACTGACCGCCGGCGTCTGCTGATCGTCTGCGGCGTGATCTTCCTGGTCTGTCCGCTGGCCCTGCCGCAGCTGCTGGAGGTGGAAGCCTTGCTCTGGCCACTCCTGGCCATCTGGGGCGGCGCTTCGCTCGGCATCTATACCCTGGCGCTCACCATCGTCGGCGACCGATTCGACGCGGCCGCCCTGGCCGGCGCCAACGCGGCAGTCGTGGCGGTCTATGAGGCCGGCAGCGTTCTCGGGCCGATCCTCGGCGGTGGGAGCATGGATAGTCTGGGCCCCGATGGCCTGATGTGGCTGTTGGCCATCGCGGCCTCGCTGTTCCTCGTCTTCGCCGCCTATCGCGCGCGGATCAGACACGGTCAAGCCGACGGCGGCTGAAGCCGCGTGGGCAACATTAGAGAGACCTAATCGGTGCCCTCGACGATCACCAGGTCGGACTCGGCGTAGGCCTGCCTGAGCCTGGCGGCGGCCAGGTACTCGGGCGAGCGGTAGCAGGCGAGCGCCTGTTCGTAGCTTTCGAACTCGATCACCACGTGGCGTGTCCTGGCCGGGCCCTCGGGCGCCTCGAAGGTGCCGCCGCGCACCAGGAAGTTGGCGTCGTACCTGGCAAAGGCCACCGCGTCGGTGCCTGGGTGCACGGTATCGTTGTCGGAGCCGGTGGCAGTTCCCCACATGACATACTTCGAGTATTATCGATTCTAGATTGTAAAATTATCTGAGACATCTCGGATAAAGGTAAAAGCTGCCTGCACACAAGCTGGCAGCGTAACGGTCCGTTGAGAGGCCGGCGCAATCTCAATCAAGGGGGACATCATGCAAATTCAGCTCAAGACAACTCGCGTGCTGGCCGCAGGAGTGGCCTTGATTTGCTCACTCCTGCCCAATGCGGTGATGGCCGTCGACGCACCTAGCGCCGGCGCACCCCTCACCGGAGCCCAATCGATAAGCGCCACACCACTCGGGGCGTTTCCACTATTCTTTGAGCCGAACCAGGGACAGGTCGACGAGCGAGTGCAGTTTCTGTCTAGAGGCCCCGGACACACCCTCTTCTTGATGCCGAGCGAGGCGATACTGTGGCTGCGCCAGAAGGCAACAAAAGGTGGCGATAACGGAGAGTCCACCGCAGGCGCGGAGACGGCAAACGCGACCGCAGGCCTTGCAGACGGCACTTCGCTTCGAATGCGAATGGTCGGCGGCAACGAGGTGTCGAGTATCGCCGGACTGCGGATGTTGCCCGGCAAGAGCAACTATCTGGTCGGATCGGAACCTTCCGCGTGGCGCACCGGCATATCTCACTTCGCCAGCGTAAGGTACGCCAACATCTATCCGGGCATTGACCTAGTATTCCATGGCGACCAAGGAGAGCTCGAGTACGACTTCGTCGTCTCTGCTGGCGCGAATCCCGAGGCTATAGAGCTCGAATTCACTGGTGCCGATCATTTGGTGATCGATCCGGCAGGGGATCTTGTCTTACAAGTTGATGGAGCAACGGTGCGCCAGAGAAAACCTTTTGCCTACCAACTGGTCGCCAACAAGAGGGCCGAGATATCTAGCAACTTCGTTCTGAAAGGCAATGGACGGATCGGATTCGAGGTCGCCGGCTATGATGTGCGGCGTCCGCTCATCATCGATCCGATCTTGATCTTTTCCACCTACTTGGGCGGTAGCACGGGATCGAGCCGCTTCCCCGGTATCGACGAAGCGATCGGCCGTACGGCTTTGGACACTGACGGGAACATCTATCTGACGGGCGAGACTTTCTCTTCCGATTTCCCAACGTCAAGTCCGTTCCAAGCCAGCAATGCAGGTCAACAAGACATCTTTGTGAGCAAGCTGAGCTCGGATGGCGCGACACTTTTGTATTCGACCTACATCGGAGGAAGCGCGGACGATCGGGGTCAGGGGATTGCCGTCGACAATGACGGCCAAATCTACGTGGTCGGCCGAACGAAATCCGGTGACTTCCTGACCATGAATCCTTTTCAGGCCAGCAACGCGGGTGGCCCCTTTGATGGCTTCGTATTGAAGCTAAATGTAGCCGGCTCAGCGCTGGTCTATTCGTCTTACATCGGTGGAGGTGGTTTAGAAGATCCAACGTACATCGATGTCGATGCTTCCGGAAGCGCATACATCGTAGGCGAGACGCGCTCAGGTGATTTCCCGACACAAAACCCGTTTCAAGCGAGCAACGCAGGTGGCGTTTCGGACTGCTTCGTTACAAAGTTTGATCCGTCCGGCACTAGCCTTGTCTATTCGACCTATCTTGGCGGCACTGGTACCGACCTTTGTCGCGGTCTCGCGTTGGACAACAGCGGGAGTGCCTATCTGACGGGAAATACGGATTCCAACGACTTCCCCACCTTAAATCCGATCCAAGGCAGCAATGCTGGCGGAAGATTTGATGCTTTCATTACAAAGCTTGTCCCGAGCGGTGCTGCTCTTGCTTATTCAAGCTATCTTGGTGGCGGGGATGAAGATGTCGGACTTGGGGCTGCCGTCGGTGCATCGGGAAATGCTTTCGTTTCAGGATCTACGAGTTCCAGCAACTTCCCGACTGCCAACGCGCTGCAGCCCAGCAATGCCGGAGATGCCGATGCCTTTGTAGCGAAGGTCGATCCCGCCGGCACCGCATTGACGTTTTCCACTTACCTTGGTGGCACTGGTGAAGATAGAGGCGCGCGAATCGCTCTTGATAGCGCTGGTAGCGCCTATGTCACGGGCGTCACGGCGTCCGCTGACTTCCCTACTGTCGACCCGATCCAGGCAAGTAACGCCGGCGGTACATTCGACATATTCGTTGCAAAACTGGATGGCACAGGTAGCGGCCTTGTGTACTCAACATACTTCGGTGGAAGCGACATCGATCAAGGAAGTGGTATTGCCGTTGACCAGCGTGGCGACGCCTACATCACTGGCCAAACAGACTCCGCTGATTTCCCCACCGAGAGCCCGTTTCAAGCCAATTTGGCCGGTCCCAGGGACGCCTTCGTGGCCAAGATCGGGCAGCTCCCGATCGACCATTACCTGCTCTACGACGTGAACGTCACAAGAGGCTCGAGGAGGTTCGCTCGCAGGACCGTTACACTGACCGATCAATTCGATGAAGACGGGTCTCCGCGAAGCTTTCATGTGCGCAGTGTCGGGGAACTAGGTAACCCGGCAGAAAAGGAATTCGACGGCGAAGTCGAGCCAATCGTCGAGCCGGACTCTCATCTGGTTGCCTATAGAATTCGACGGGCCAGGGGCGAGCCCGGGCACATTCGGCTGAGCGGGGTGAAGGTAACGAACCAATTCGGTGAGATCGTGCTGGATACCAGAGCGCCAGACCGTTTGCTCGTTCCAAGCCTGAAGGATCTGGCAAATCCGATACCCAGCAGCGATTTGCCAGATCAATTCCCGGTCGACCACTTCAAATGCTATCCGGTGAGCATCACCAAGGACACGGAGAGGTTCGTACCGCGCGACGTTCTCCTCGATGACCAATTCGAGGCGACTCCGTTGATGCTTAGAGTGCGTAGGCCTTTCTGGCTGTGCAACCCAGCACGGAAGACCGTCGACGGCGAGGCGGTGACGCCGATCACGCGTCCCGGCGATCACCTACTGTGCTATGCGCTGGGCGCCGCAAAGTCACAGGGCGACGATGACGATTACGGCGCTAAAAGGCGTGTTCGCGTACGCGTGAAACGTATTCACGTGAACAACCAATTCGGTGCCTTGCAATTGGATGCCAAGCGAATCAAGGCACTGTGTGTACCTTCAACCAAGGATCTTGGTGGAGCCAAGCCGCGCTAGGTAAAGGATGACGACTAAAGTCTAACCGCATTCGGGCGGCGGCCGAGTCGTCAAACTACGGTCTCCTGGCCGGGGCCAATGCCGCGGTCGGCGCGGCCTACGAGGCGGGCAGCATGTTCGGCCCGATGCAGGACGGCGGCAACATGGATGCCTTGGGCGCCGACGGACCGGCGTGGCTGCTGGCAGCGGCCGCCGTGCTGTTTCCCGCCTTCGCCGCCTATCGTTCTGGGAAAGTCCGGCCCAACGACGCTGCCTGAGCCCGCGGCGGGGCCTCGGAGAGGTCTAGTCGGTGCCCTCGACGATCACCAGGTCGGACTCGGCGTAAGCCTGCCTCAGCTTGGCGGCGGTCTGGTACTCGGGCGAGTGGTAGCAGGCGAGCGCCTGTTTGTAGCTTTCGAACTCGATCACCACGTGGCGCGTCCTGGCCGGGCCCTCGGGCGCCTCGAAGGTGCCGCCGCGCACCAGAAAGTTGGCCTCGTACTTGGCGAAGGCCGCCGCGTCGGCGGCCAGGTACTTGGGGTAGTTGTCCGGATCGGTGACGGTGATGTGGACAATCCAATAGCCCTTGGCCATAGCCGCGTTTCCCGCCCCCCCTGGCCGCCACTCAGCGGCTGAAATGACGAGGCGCCAGGATCCGCATCCCGGCGCCTCCGGTCTGTTCGCAGGCTAGCCGCCTGGGGCGGGCCGCCGCTATGGCTGCGTGGGGGCGGGTCGGTCCCGCCCTATCCACATCTTCTAGGTCGTGCCCTTAGGCCGCGTTTACGTCGGCCGGGTCCCGCAGGACGTAGCCGCGCCCGCGTACCGTCTCGATGTAGGTCTCGCCGCCGCTCAGCTTCGCCAGTTTCTTGCGCAGCTTGCAGATGAAGACGTCGATGATCTTCAATTCCGGCTCGTCGAGACCGTCGTAGAGGTGCTCGAGCAGCATGACCTTGTTGAGTGTCGTGCCTTTGCGCAAGGACAGCACCTCGAGGATCGCATATTCCTTGCTGGTGAGATGGACCGGCGTGCCATCAACCTCGACCCTGTGGGTGTTGAGGTTCAAGCTCAGCTTCCCGGTCTTGATCACCGCATCCTCGTCCCGTCCGGCAACAGAGTGCCGGAACAGCACTTCGAGAAGGCCGTATTCCTTGCTGGTGAGCTCGATTGGCTGGCCGTCTACCTCGACACTCCGGTTATCGAGGTTGACCGTCAGCCGGCCTACGTGGTTGTCCGGGCTCGGGTTGACCACGTTGTTCCTGTTCTCCGAAATCCCCATCACAGTCCGCCTATACTCCCCAACTGGTGGCTCATGCGAACGGCATCGCTAGCTACGGGTCGGTTCGGTCGACTGTGAAAGGCGGAACCTCTCCCAGTACGTTCCCCCGAGTCCTCCCCCGGCGTTGCTCATCGCGCTGTCGTCCCCCAAAAGTGGTGGCCGATCAGCCACCTGGAAGTGACAGCTATCACACTGGCCGTGCTTCGATAAGTGACGGGCATCACACCAGGGTAAGTTCCCTGGCACCCCCAAAAGCGGCCCGCGACTAACCGCGACGCGCCTGCAAAGAGGCGGCAAACACACCAGGTTTCAGGCATTAAACTGGGATCACGCGGCGGTGACAAGGGCTCGTAGGCGCGCCTACAGGCTTGCGTTGCTCATACAACACGCAATGCGTCTTTTATGCAACACGTTGGCTAGTGGTGCCGCGCCTGCTGCCGCCCATCCCACTCCAGGGCGTAGATGATTTCCTGCAGTGCGTCGCGGTCCATCAGGTAGAGATTGCGGCCCTTGCGGCGCAGCAAATCCGTGGGATAGAGCTGGCTCAGGGCGCGGGCGACCGTCTCCCGCGTGGTGCTGACGCGGCTGGCGATCTCGCGCAGCGGGGGCAGGGGCCGCACCACCCAGAGGCCCGGGACGGCGGCGTCCGGCTTGGCCATACGCAGCAGCTCGGCGTAGACCCGGTGCGTGGCCGCCAGGCTGCTCAGCTCCATGATCCGCTCGTCGCCGACTCGGATGATCTCGGCCAGCCGGGTCAGGACATTGAAGGCGATCTCGACGCGATGCTGCAGTAGCTCGCGGAAGGGCGCGGCCGGCAGAACCGCGACCAGCGTCTTGTCGTGCGTGATCACGCTCGCGGAGCGGGGCTTGGCATCGATTGCGGCCAACTCGCCGAAGGATTTGCCGCTTTGCGCGCTCCAGAAGGCGACTTCGCGGCCGGACAGCGAGAAATCGACGATGTTCACGGCGCCTTCGGCGACGAAGTAGACTTCGCGGCTTTCGTCGCCGCGCGAAAAGATCCGCTCGCCCGCTTCGTACCAGCGCCAGCGGCAGTGGGTCTCGAGCTTCAGCCGATCGCGCTCGTCGAGTCCCTCCAACAGGCGCATGCCGACGAGGCTTCGCTCCGGCACTTTTTGCACCCTGCCGTGCCTCCCTCCATTGGTTAACGCGATGTTAACACAAAGCGCGTGGCAGGGGACGCCAAATGGCATAGGACGGTTCGAGGCAAGGGGTCTGAGGCTGAGGGGCGAAGGTCCAAACGGCGCGGCCCCGGCTTGTCCCGCGTCGGGACAGGGGCCGGGGCCAAGCCATTTGGTCGGGCAGGATCGTCGGGACGGCCATCTCTGAAACCGTCACTGCAACCGATCGAAAGTCAGCCCTGGCGATCGCCGTCGGTGGTCTCGAGGGCCGCCTTCTTGAGCGGCAGGTAGCCGCCGAAGCGTGTCACGTGAGCCGCGCTGCGGACTACGCGGGCGGCCTCCAGCTTTGCCGGCCGCGGCAGTGGCAGGGGCGCGCTGGCGATCTCGCGGGCCTTCCGCTCAGCGTTCAGATAGAAGATATGGCGTCCGATCTCGGGGCCGCGCAGCAGCGCCTTGCGCCAGATCGGCTTTACGTAGTCGGCGTGGTACCAAAGGGCGCCGTGGGTCGGGTCCTGAGAGAAACCCCAGTAGATGTAGTGCGCCAGCAGCTTGCTGCTCTTCCAGGCACCGCGGTCGCGCGGCCGGTCGCTGCGGCCATCGCACATCCAGGAGAACTGGCAGCGGTTGCGCCGCTTGGCGCCATCCTCGACCACGCCGCAGACTGTGCTCGGGAAGCGTGGGTCTTCCATGCGGTTCATCACCACGTGCCCCACGGCGATCTGGCCGAGCTCCGGCTCGCTCCTCGCCTCGAAGTAGATGTTCAGCGCGAGGCAGTGGATCTCGTCCGAGAAATCGGTCTCGGCCTGCGCTGTTCCGGCGGTGAAGAGCGGAAGGGCGAAGGCGAAAACCGCCGCCAGGCGAATGCTCGCCACATGGGCGGTCTTGCAGATGTCAGACAGCATACCCGGCCCCCGCAGGCTTTGCCCCGTTCTGTTTTTGCTGCAGTGCAGCATGAGCCAACTAACCATTGATCCTGAACCTGTCAAGTTTGTCCCAGCGCCCTGCGGCGAGCGTCCGCCCACTGGACGTGTGTTAGGAAAAACAATAGCGGAATGTATAGTAAAAATCAAGAAATATCATTTAAATTTTTACGAAAACTTTAGTGAAATCAACTATAAATACAATAAAAATTCGAGATGTTAATGTAAGTAATTAACTATTAAGTTTTTTATTGTTCAAGGGCTAAGGTTCGATCGCCCCGGCTGCCATCTAGTCGTGCGGAGATCCGTTTTGTCGGAAGGGAAAGGGTCTGCGCAAAAAAAGTGATCGACGCCTCGCTTCCCGATAGCCCTGGCATCTGCTCGTGGGCGAGGCGCAGGGCCTGGCGTGGGGCCAGGCGGGTGTGAGTCGGGCGCGGTCCGGGCGCGATTCAGCACTCTTTAAGCTCGGTGGTGCTAACGCTGGCGGCCAGACGGAGATTATGGTCCCAAGCCGGGAGTTCATTTTCATGACCGACAAGTCGGGGGCCGCCGCTGCGGCCGGGATATTTGATGGCGGCGCGGCCAATACCGCTACTCGCGCCGCTAAGGAATTTGATCGCGAGCTCGATGCTCTTCGCGAAGAGATTGCCAAGGTCGGCAAGGTCGCCGAGCAGATCGAAGCCATTGCCAAGCAGACCAACCTCCTGGCGCTGAACGCCACGATCGAGGCAGCGCGGGCGGGCGATGCCGGCAAGGGCTTTGCCGTGGTCGCCGGCGAGGTCAAGCAGCTCGCCGGCCAAACCAGCCGTGCGACGGGCGAAATCGGAGAAATCCTCCAGACCCTGACGGAGAAGACCAACCGCCTGGTCGACCTGCGCCGCAACAACAAAGACGCCTTGGCTGAAGGCTCGCCGGCGCCTGCCAAGGCGCCCTCTCCGAAACCGGCAAGATCCCCGGCCGCACCGCGTTCTGCAGCGGCCGCACCGGCTGCTTCTGCGTCGGCCGCCCCCGCATCGGCTGCTAAGTCACCCGCCGCGCAACCCGCCACACCAGACACCAGCAACGGAATCCTCAAGGACTCCGACCGCCAGCTGGTGCAGGAGACCTTCGCCAAGGTCGAGCCGATCGCCGAAGCGGCCGCGGAGATGTTCTACAATCGCCTGTTCGAGCTCGACCCCTCGCTCTCGGCGCTCTTCAAGGGCGATATGAAGGAGCAGGGCCGCAAGCTCATGGGCATGATCAAGACAGCCGTGCGCGGTCTCGACAATGTCGCGAAGCTGATCCCCGCCGTCGAGGAGCTGGGCCGACGCCACGCCACCTACGGCGTCGAGTCGAAGCACTACGACACGGTCGGCGAGGCATTGCTCTGGACCCTCGAGCAGGGGCTGGGCGAGGCCTTCACCGAGCAGGCGCGCATGGCTTGGACCAACGTCTACAGCATCCTGGCCGGCACCATGCAGTCCGCCGCCAAGTGGCAGTCCTAGCCCGGTCGCTCCGGACACCACGACCTATCGATCGCTTTGGCTCGGCGGCTCTGCCATCTGTTTACGAGCTGGGTGGAGGATTCTGACGTCCTGATGGCGGTTTCGTGCTAACACTGGCCCAGTTGTCACTGGAGCCGTTCATGTCGCGCCGTCGTCCGTTCGAAAGCCTTGCCGGGGGCCGTTTGACCCTGGGTCTTGCACTGGTCTTGCTGCTTGCCGCCTGTTCTTCGCGGCCCTTCGTGGTCGAGCCGCCCGAAGATGCTCGGGACGGATTGCAGGCCCCGGCGGAGGCCGCGGAAGCACTCGGCCCGCACGACTACGACCCCAATCCGCGGCCAGTTTCCTTCTGTTACAGCAGCCAGATGAATACACCCGAGGAAGTCTTGGCGCGGGCGCAGGAGTACTGTCCCAACAACGGCAAGCTGCAGTTTCAGGGGGAGGACTTCTTGTTCAACGGCTGCGCCTTGCTGCAGCCCTAAAGGATCACGTTCATCTGCACGCCAGGCCCGCGTCCGGATTCGCCCTACAACTGATCCCGCGCATCAGGGTTAGCTGCAGCGCCGGCTTGCCATTCGGCGGCAACCTGGGACTCGACCTCATTGGGCAGATGCTGCGCGCGCTCAATCGCGAAAGCGTCTGGGTCCATCAGTCGGCCGAGCGCCCAGACCGCCATGGCGCGGACCAGCGGCGAGTCGTCTGCAAGGTTTCGCCGCGCGACCGGGATCAGTGCGGGCTCGCCGCTATTGCCGATGGCGATCAGAACATTGCGGAGGAAGCGATCACGGCCCGTGCGCTTGATCGGCGAGCCGGAGAAGAATCTGCGGAAGGCCGCATCGTCGAGCGCGGCCAGCTCGGCCAAGCGTGGCGCGGTCAGCTCGGCGCGCGGCTGCAAGGCAGGCTCCTGCGTTGCCGTCGCGAACTTGTTCCAGGGGCAAACCGCCAGGCAGTCGTCGCAGCCGTAGATCCGGTTACCCATAGCCACGCGGAACTCGCGTGGGATGTGGCCTTTGTGCTCGATCGTCAGGTAGGAGATGCAGCGCCGCGCATCGAGCCGGTAGGGCGCCGGAAAGGCTCGGGTCGGGCAGACCTCGAGGCAGCGCCGGCAGGCGCCGCAGTGATCGCTTTCCGGCATATCCGGAGCCAACTCCAGATCCGTGTAGATCTCGCCCAGGAACAGCCAGGAGCCGTAGGCGCGCGAGACCAGGTTGCTATGTTTGCCCTGCCAGCCGAGGCCGGCGCGTTCGGCCAGCGGCTTCTCCATGACCGGCGCGGTGTCGACGAAGACCTTCACCTGGCAGTCCAGGGACTCGGCCATCCAGCGGCCGAGCGCCTTCAGCCGCTTCTTGATCAGGTCGTGATAGTCGCGGTTGCGGGCATAGACCGAGATGGTGGCGTTCTCGCGCTCTTCGAGCGTTGCCATGGGATCGGTCTCCGGGCCGTAGTTGACCGCCAGCATCACCACAGAGCGCGCCTCCGGCCAGAGCGCCGTCGGCGCCGAGCGCTGCTCGGCCCGCGCCGCGAGCCAGCCCATGTCACCGTGATAGCCCTGGGCGATGTAGGCGGCGAGATTCGACTTCGCCGCCTCGTCTAGCTCCGGCGGCGCGAACCCCACGCCGTCGAAGCCGAACGATAACGCCTTGTCGCGGACCGCTGCCTTCGGATCCGCGTTTGTTGTGGTGCCTGGCTGATTGGCTGTCGGCATGGGTCCTACAGCGGTGGCAGATCGCCCTCACTTTGCGTCCGAGCGAAATCCTCGGCGAAGTCCACCAGTCTACTTGCTTCGATGGCTTGGCGCAGGCCGGCCATCAGGGCCTGATAGGTCTGCAGGTTGTGCAGGGTCAGGAGGATCGGGCCCAGCATCTCTTCGGCGCGGAAGAGGTGATGCAGATAGGCTCGGCTATGGTCGCGGCAGGCCGGGCAGGGGCAGTCCGGATCGAGCGGGCGCGGGTCTTCCTTGTGCCGGGCGTTGCGCAGGTTGAGCGTCGCGCGGCGGGTGAAGGCCTGCCCAGTGCGGCCCGAGCGGGTCGGCAGGACGCAGTCGAACATGTCGACCCCGCGCAGCACGGCTCCCACCAGATCAGCCGGCTTTCCGACGCCCATGAGGTAGCGCGGCTGCTCGACCGGTAGGGCTGGGACGGTCTCGTCGAGCACCCGGAAGGTGGTCTCCTGTCCCTCACCGACGGCTAAGCCGCCGATGGCGTAGCCGTCGAAGCCGACGTCGCGCAGCGCTTGCGCCGAGGCGCGACGCAGATCGGGAAAGACGCTGCCCTGCACGATGCCGAAGAGGGCGTAGCCGGGGCGTCGATGGAAGGCCGCCTTGCACCGCGCGGCCCAGCGCATGGAGCGCTCCATCGAGGCCTCTGCCTCGTCCTGCTCCACGGGGAAGGGCGTGCATTCGTCCAACACCATGGTGATGTCGGCGTCGAGCAGCTCCTGAATCTCAACCGCGCGCTCCGGCGTCAACTCGTGGTGCGATCCGTCGACGTGCGAGCGGAAGGTGACGCCAGCCTCGGTAATCTTGCGCAGCTCGGCGAGCGACATGACTTGGAAGCCGCCGGAGTCGGTCAGGATCGGCCCCGGCCAATTCATGAAGCGGTGCAGCCCGCCAAGCTTGGCAACCGTCTCCGCACCCGGCCGCAGCATCAGGTGATAGGTGTTGCCGAGGATGATCTCCGTGCCGCTCGCCGCCACCTGCTCGGGTAGCAGGCCCTTGACCGTGCCGGCCGTACCGACCGTCATGAAGGCGGGCGTCTCGACCGTGCCGTGCGCCGTGGTCAGGCGGCCGCGCCGCGCCGCACCGTCGCGGGCCAGCAGCTCGAAGCGGAAATCGGGCGCCTTCATGCGGCCTCTGCTCGCTGCAGCAGGCTGCAGTCGCCATAAGAGTAAAAGCGATAACCGGCCGCCTTGGCGTGCTCGTAGGCCGCCTTCATGCGCTCCAGCCCGGCGAAGGCCGAGACCAGCATGAAGAGGGTCGAGCGCGGCAGGTGGAAGTTGGTGAGCAGCAGGTCGACGATCTTGAAGCGGTAACCCGGCAGGATGAAGAGGTCGATATCGCCGCTGAAGGCCCGCAGGCAGCCGTCCTGGTCGGCGGCGGCTTCCAGCAGCCGCAGCGAGGTGGTGCCGACGGCAATCACGCGCCCGCCGGCTCGCCGTGCCGCTTCAATGGCCTCCGCGGCCTCGGCCGAAAGGATGCCGGTCTCGCTGTGCATGCGGTGCTCACGGGCGTCCTCGGCCTTGACCGGTAGGAAGGTGCCGGCGCCGACGTGCAGTGTCACCGTCACGCGCCCGATGCCGCGGTCATCCAGTGCCTGCAGCAGGGCGGGGGTGAAGTGCAGCCCCGCGGTCGGCGCCGCCACCGCGCCCTCGTGCCGGGCGAAGACGGTCTGGTAATTGGCCCGGTCGTCCTTCTCCGGGCCGCCATCCCGGCGAATGTAGGGTGGCAGCGGCATGGCGCCGTGGCGCTCCAGCGCCGCGAGCAGCGCCGGCCCCTCCAGCTCGAACCGAAGCTCGACCTCCCCGTCTTCACCTTTGGCGGAAACTTCGGCGGCGAAGTCGGCGGCAAAGGCTACCCGGTCGCCGGGTCGTAGCCGCTTGGCCGGCTTGGCAAAGGCGCGCCAGGAGCCATTGCCGACGGCCTTGTGTAGGGTCACCTCGACCTTTGCCTCGCCGCGCCGCCCGCGGAGCCGCGCCGGGATCACCTTGGTGTCGTTGAAAACCATGATATCGCCGGGCCGAAGCAAGCCCGGCAGGTCGCGCAGGGTGCAGTCTTGCAAGCCGCCGTCTTGGTGGTCGTCGTCTTGCTGGCCGTTTCCGACCAGCAGCATCCGCGCCGCGTCCCGCGGGGAGACCGGGTGCTGGGCGATCAGTTCGCGCGGCAACTCGAAATCGAAGAGATCCGTCTTCATGGCAGGCTCATAGCATTCCGACGCCTGCAGACAAAGGTTCGGCTTGTGTTCCGGCAAGGCGAGCGGCAGGAGAGACGACGGCGGCCGCAAGCATGCCGCGGCAATTCGGGGAGGAGACGCAATGGCTGAGAGAGCCCCCAATATCCTGTTCATCCAGGCCGATCAGATGGCCGCCACGGCGCTGCCGCTGCATGGCCATCCGGTGGTTCGGGCACCCCACATTCAGGCCCTCGGCGAAGCCGGCGTGGTCTTCGAGAACGCCTACTGCAACTCGCCGCTCTGCGCGCCCTCCCGCTTCTCCATGATGTCCGGACTGTTGCCCTCGACCATCGAGGCCTACGACAACGCCGCCGAGTTCCCCGCCCACATCCCAACCTTCGCCCACCACCTGCGCCTGATGGGCTACCGCACGGTGCTGTCGGGCAAGATGCATCTGGTCGGCCCGGACCAGTTGCACGGCTTCGAGGAGCGCTTGACCACCGACATCTACCCGGCCGACTTCGGCTGGACCCCGAACTGGGAGGATCCGGAGGGTCACCAGGACTACTTCCACACCATGCTGAGCGTGACCGAGGCTGGCACCTGCATGCGCAGCCTGCAACTCGACTTCGACGAGGAGGTCGCCTTCCAGGCGGTGCGCAAGATCTACGACCTGGCGCGCGACGGCGACGAGCGGCCCTTCTTCCTGCTCGCCTCCTTCACCCATCCGCACGATCCCTACACCATCACGCCGGACTACTGGAACCGCTACCGGGAGGACGAGATCGACCTGCCGTCGGTACCGGCCATTCCGCCGGAGGCGCAGGATCCGCATAGCGCCCGCATCCAGCGCGCCTGCGGCATGCACAGCGCGGATCTCACCGAGCAGCGCATCCGTAACGCGCGCCGCGCCTACTACGGGGCGATCAGCTATATCGACGACAAGGTCGGCGAGCTCTTGGCGGCGCTGCGGGCGAGCGGGCAGGACCGCGATACCATCGTGCTCTTCACGGCCGATCACGGCGACATGCTGGGCGAGCGCGGCCTCTGGTACAAGATGAGCTTCTTCGAAGGCTCCGCGCGCGTACCGTTGATCGTACATGCGCCGGAGCGTTTCGCGGCCCAGCGCGTACGCGAGAACGTCTCGCTGCTCGACCTCTATCCGACCCTGCGGGCGCTCGTCGGCAATGGCGGGCCGGAGACGGCGGATCTCCTGCCTGGCCGCTCGCTGGTTCCATTGATGGAGGGCAATGCGGCCGGCGATCCAAACGAGGCCTTGGGCGAATACCTGGCCGAAGGGGCGGCCGGGCCGCTGGTGATGATCCGCCGGGGTCGACATAAGTACGTTGTGGGCGACCAGAGCCCGCCACAGCTCTTCAACCTGGAAGCCGATCCCCAGGAGTTGGAAAACCTGGCGGGCCGACCCGAAGTCCAGGCGATCGAGCGGCCCTTGGCCGAGGCGGCCGCGGAGCGTTGGGATTTCGACGCCCTGAAGAAATGCGTGATCCTGAGCCAGCGCCGCCGCCTGCTGGTGGCGGACGCCCTGCAGCTGGGCCGCCATGCGCCCTGGGACTTTCAGCCGCTTGCCGACGCTTCCAGGCTCTATATCCGCAACGGCGGCGACATCCTGGGCGATGTTGAGCGCTCCGCCCGCCTGCCGCGGTTCGAGGAGCAAGCGCCGGGTGCCGACTAGGGCATGGGCTCGCCGGCCCGCACGTCGTGCCGCAGGCCCAGGCTATAGCGCTCTTCGCTGACATCCTTGAGGAAGTGGAAGGGGCGGTCGCGCCGTCCGGCGAAACCCGGCGCACGCATCAGCAGCAGTACCCCGGGGCGGTCCTCCAGTTCGCGGGCCCCGCTGCCCGAGCGGTCGGCGCAGACGCAGAAGCTGGCCCGCCCGGCCAGATTGACCAGCGCCACCAGGCCCTCGTAGCGGACGTGATCGCGGTGCGGCGTGATGCCGGCCGAGCCGGGCTGATAGTGCTGCACGATCAGATCGTTGAGCTCGATCTCGGCGAGCGGCCTCGGCGACAGCCGGCCCAGGGCGCGGCGCAGCAGGCCCTCCAGCGCCGCCGCCAGGCCATGAAAGGGACTGCCGTCGGGAAAGGTCACGCTGAGCTCGAAGTCCTGGCGCACCAGCCGCGCGCCCTCGCCGACCAGCGGCCGGGCGGGCCGGTAGGGCAGCTGCCTGGCCGCTTCCAGCAGAGGCAGCCGCGCCGACTCGTCGAGCAGCTGCAGCGCCACGGCGTCCTCCTCGGGCAGGCGGGCGATGGCCGCCGCAAGCGCCCGCTCGTCCGTCAGGAAAGCGTATTCGAGAAGCGCTGGGTTTCGCACGACCGGCCATCTCCCGCACATCCGGGCGGTCGTCCGCCCACGCGCCATCCTGCGCCGAGGAACCGGCCGCGGACAAGCCGCGCAATGCTTGCTTGCAGCACAAGTCGAAACGCGCGCCCAATCGGACGCGCGTTCTGAGTGGCCGCAACGGCGGCTGAAAACCGGCTAGAACTTGTAGCCGTAGCGGATGCCGGCGGTGTCCTGCCCATCGTTGTCGACGCAGAAGCCAGCGTTTGAGATGTGGTCGGCCATGACGGAAATGCTGTGATGCCCGCCAAACCGCCAGCCGAGTTCCAAAGCCTCGCGGAACAGGACACGGCAGCCGAGATCGTTCTTGTCGTTCCTGTTGGCGTCGAGTTCGCCGTCGTGCACCGATCCGCCGAAGGCGAACTCGACAAAAAGGCCGCCCCAGAGATCGAGGCCCCAGGTCAGGCCGCCGTAGAGCTGACTGGTGTCGCCCGCGGTATTGATCGAGGCGCCCAGATGGGGCCGCGGCGAGAAGATGATCTCCAGAAAGTCCGGCGAGGCGAAGAGGGCCTCGAAGTTGACGTCGGCGCCCTCCTCCGTGGTGGCGCTCACGATGCCCACGTCATGATAGAGCAGGCCGAGACGGACCTCGGATAGGATGCCGCCGGCCGGATCGCCCGGATCGGGCAGGCCCAGGGCGAGCTGGGAGTCGGCCGGTCCCGGCTGTGCGGCGGCCGAGGGCGTGATCTGGAGGCTGGGCTGCGCCGCTGTTTGGGTGGCCAGCGGCGTGGTGGGCGCGGCCGCCTCGTCGCGGCTTACGAAAAGCCGCGCCGCCATGGCGGCTACCTCTTCGCGCGACAGCGTTTCGGTGTCATACTCGGCCGTGCCGAGCTAAGTAAATTCCGGGGCAGCGGCCGTTTGCCCCATTGCTTGATGGGCAGATGACAGAGTCGCCGCCCCCAGAACCAGAAGGGCCAGCGCCCAGTAAGAGTGTCTGCGCTGCAAGTTACGAAGTCCCCCCAAACAGTCGTTTTCGCCCTTCCCCACCTAAGCTCATATCATGACGCGCAATTCGAAACAATGTGCCGTGTGGAATGATGCCCAAGCCAAATGCTACCGGCACGATTGCCAGACGGGCGCAGCTCACTCCTTGCCGTCATGTTCCGCTGCGAGGCGCTTGCCGTCGCGCCATTCCCAGGGCGTCACGAAGGCGCCGCGCCAAAGGCCGCGTTTGGCCGCCCGCGCACCCGACTCGTACCTACCGTAGCGCAAATGTCTTGCAGGTTCGGCCAGCGCCCAGCCGGTATAGACCATGCCTTCGGAGAGATCGTAGCCATCTACCGTGCAGAGCGCCTGCTCGCCGTTCACCCGCTCGCCATCGGCCGGCTCGACGCACCGGCAGGTCACCTGGCTGCCCGCAGTCAGATCGAGCAGGGCGGCGCGCGCGATGTCACCGCAGTCGAAGCTTTTGTTCCGAAGAATGCAGATCTGCCCGAGTTCCGGCGCGTCGATGCCGAGCAGATGCAGATGCAAGCCTTCGAGTATCAGCGTATCGCCGTCGACGATCTCGGGCATGCCGCGAAGCATCTCGCCGTCCCGTGCCGACGCGCCTACCAGAAGCAGCGAAAACACGACCGGAAGAGCGCCGAAACCAGTCCACCACGGCATGAAAGCACCTCCATCACCCGATGCGAATTTAACAATTGCGGATCGGGCCGGGCCAGCGTGGCTGCCATCTTGGGGCGAGCGCTCGCGAAAACGTGAACGGCACGCTGGGTGCCATGGGTGGTGGACAGGGGTGGCCCCATAGTCAAGAATGCAGCGGCCCGTGGCCCTGCCCTAGCGGGGCGGTGGCGATTCGGTCAGGCAACAGGGCGGAGTGGCGGATATGGCGTTGGAGGTCGCCGCGTTCTACGACCGACAGACCGCCACCGTTTCCTATATTGCCGCCGATGCCGCCAGCCGCCGGGCTGCGGTGATCGACCCCGTTCTCGACTACAACCCGCGCTCCGGCCGCACCGGCACAGGGTCGGCCGACCGCATTGTCGACTACGTTACGGAACGTGGGCTGACGGTCGACTGGCTGCTTGAGACCCATCCCCATGCCGATCACCTCTCCGCGGCGTCGCATCTACAGGAGCGCCTCGGTGGCCGCATCGCCATAGGTGCCGGCATCCTGGAGGTGCAGGAGAGATGGCGCGAGATCTACGATCTCGGCGACGACCTGCCCTGCGACGGCTCCCAGTTCGATCACCTCTTCGCCGACGAGGAGGCCTTCCGGATCGGTGGTTTGCAGGCCAGGGTCTGGCATACGCCGGGGCATACGCCGGCCTGCGTGACCTATTTGATCGCCGATGCGGCTTTCGTTGGCGATACCCTCTTCATGCCCGACTACGGGACGGCGCGGGCGGATTTTCCGGGCGGCGACGCGCGGGCCCTCTACCGCTCGATCCGGCGGGTTCTGTCGCTGCCGCCCGAAACGCGGCTCTTCACCTGCCATGACTACTGCCCCGGCGGCCGCGAGGTTGCCTGGGAAACCACGGTTGCCGCCCAGCGGGCCGAGAACAAACACGTGCGCGAGGGGATTGACGAGGAGGCCTTCGTCGCCATGCGCAGCGCGCGCGACCAGGAGCTCGATGCGCCGGAGCTTCTGCTCCCCGCCGTGCAGGTCAACATCCGCGGCGGACACTTGCCGCCGCCGGCGGCGAACGGCACGGTCTACCTGAAGATCCCGGTCAACCGCTTCTGAGCCGTCGCGACCGCTTGCTGGCGGGCCTCAGATCGTTACCATTTGCGTCCGCTGACGTTCGCCCGAGAGGTCGCGCCACCATGTCCGTTACCCTGCTCGATACCAAGGGCCTGAAGTGCCCCCTGCCGGTGCTGCGCGCCCGCAAGGCGATGAAGCCGCTGGCCGCCGGCGATGTCCTGGAGGTGCATTCGACCGATCCAAGCTCGGTGCAGGATTTCCGCTCCTTCTGCGAGACAACGGGGCACGCGTTGCTCGACAGCAGCGAGGCCGACGGCGTCTTCATGTTCAAGATCCGTAAGGTGGTCTAAGCGCGCCGGGAACGGCGGCTCACTCCTCGCAAACCCAGTCGGAACTGGTATCGGCGGAGCCGCCGCTGGCCTCGGGCATCAGTCGCCCGCCACGCGCTGCGCAATCCAAGGCCGATGCCAGCAGGCGGTTCGCCGTGCGTCGTGCCTCAGCCCACTGCGCGTCGTAGGGCGCATGCTCGAAGAAAGGATCGGCCGCGATCGCCCAGGTCTGCTCCATGACCTCGACGCTTTCCCAAGCGCGCACGGCACTCAGCAGGTCGGAGGCCTGCAGCGCTTCCGATAGCTTGTCGATTTGCCGCTGGGTCGCCCCCAGCACCAGGGCCGAGGATACGCGCCGGTTCTCCTCGTGCCAGTCCTCGAGCGCGCGCTCCAGTTCGGCGAACTCGGCGCGGCGGCTCGCGTAGATGTCGGCCTGCTCCCCCGGATCTTCGCGCAGGTCATAACCCTCGATCCGATACCCATCGCCGTCCGGTATGCGCATCAGCTTATGGCTCCTGCTGCGCACCGCGACGACCCGCCGCTGCATCTCGTCTTTCGGCGTGGTCCAGCCTTTGATCGTCGTCTCGGCGAAGATGTAGTCGCGCACTTCCTCGGACGCGCCCTCGACCACCGGCATGAGGGAGTGGCCCTGCATTGCCGGGTCCAGCTGCTCCGCGTCCATCTCGAGGATGTCGAACAAGGTGGGCATAAGATCGGTGCCCTGCGCCAGGGCATCGAAGCGGCCGGTTTTCGAAGCGTCGGGAAGGCGGATCAACAGGGGAATGCGGATCAGCTCGTCGTAGAGCTTGCCGTCGTAGCTCGTGGAGGCATGCCCGACCCAACCGTGCTCGAACAGCTCCTCGCCATGGTCGGCGGAGACCACAACGATGGTGCGTTCGAGCAACCCGTTCTCCTTCATCTTGTCGAACAGCCGGCCGAGCCGTTCGTCCACGTCGGCCACATCGCCGTCGTAAAGCGCCCGAATGACCGGAATGTCCGCTTCGGTGAACTCGACCTTGCCGGGGTGCCGGTAGGGCACGTCGACCTCGGGGCGAAAGATGACCCAGTAATCGCGGACGGCGTCGACCCCTGGGCTGCTGCGCGAGGTATCGATCCAGCGGTTGGCGTTCTTTTCGGAGGGCGCAAAGGGGAGGTGCGGCTCCTTTATGTGTATCCAGGCGAAGAAGGGGTCCGGATCGCTGCCGCGCGCTTCGACGAAATTCTCGAGCGGCGCGAGCCCCTTGGCCGGATTGCCGTCGATGGGGCGCTGGAAGCCGAGATCCTGCAGCGACGGACCGTGAATGTTCTTGCCCAGAACGTCATAGCCGGCCGCCGCGAAGACGCGCAGCGCCGAGGCCATCTCCTTGTCGTAGAAGCTGAAGCGGCCGGCCTGGCCGTGCACCGGCGGGTGATAGCCGGTGACGAGCGAGGCGATGCCCGGCGAGGTCCAGGGCGCCGTCGAGAAAGCATTGCTGAAGACCATCGCCTCCTCGGCGAACGCGGCAAGCCGAGGCGTCGTGTCCCGCTCATAGCCGTAGAGCGACATGTGATCAGGTCGCAGGCAGTCGACGGTGATCAGCAAAACGCTCCACGGCGCCTCGCTGTCGTCCTGTGCGTTGGCCGCCGTCCCGGGAACGGCCAAAGCTAGGGCCGCGAGCAGGCAGGCGCCGATCAGGCGGCCGTGCCGGTGAGGTCTGCTACGGCAGAGGCCGGCGCAGCTGTGGGAAGAGTTTTCTGATATCACGCAGCTGACTCCTCGCGCCCTCTTTGCGCAGCGAGGAAACGAGGTCCATGACGGCGCGTATGCGGGCCAACTTGGTCTGGTCTGATTCCGCATTATGCTGTGGCCCGGATGCACGGTCCAGAAGCTCGCGGTTGTTGGAAACGCACGAAAAAGATGCCCATACTCCGAAGCTTCACGCACATGCCGCAAACGGTCCGCATGTTGGTTTCGCACTACGCATCACGGTTCGCCGCTGTCGCACCGGCCCGCCTTGCAGTTGCAGCGCTGCTTTTGGCGGTTCTGTTCGTTCTGTCTCCCGCAGCGAAGGCTCAGTCCGGTGCCTGCAAGCAGCCGGAGCCGGTTTGCGATGCACGAGCCGCGGTCTTTGCTGTTTCGTCTTTCGATCCGATCGGAAGTGCCGTGCGAGTTGGTGCGACCCGCTTGGTGACGGCACGCCATGTGGTGGCCGACGAGCAGACGGTCACGCTCTTCCTGGCGAACGGACAGCCGATCACGGCAGAGGTCGTTCCCACGGACTATCCGGGTGACCTGGTGTTGCTGGAAAGCCCGGACTTGCCTCCAGGGCCGAACCTTGCGCCCGAGCCGATCAAGCCCGGCTCGGCCCTTTACACCGTCGGTGCCGATGTCGGATTACGGCGTACACGCGCGTACGATCCCGGTCGTTTGCAGCTAACGCCGCCGCAGGATCGGCCGCTGGCCCGTCTCCACCATGACGCCTACAGCCAACCTGGGAACAGCGGCGGGGCTTTGGTGGACGAAAACGGGCGTTTGGTTGGAATCGTCGCTTCAGGCGGCGAAGGCCGTTTCGAGGCGATCCCGGCTGAGGCGATCGCACAGCTGTTGGCGCGCAGCGGTTCGGCGTTTGCCGAAGCAAGCGCCGAAATCGGCGCGGCGGTGAGGGTTTGCACGACGCTGCTCGACGCGCATCGCGAACCCGGTCGCCGCATCGACGATCAGCCGGCCAAGGCCATAGAGACCTCGTGCCGCCGGTCCGGCAACCGACAGCTCATGGACTTGGCCGGCCAAACCCTGGGCCGCTTCGGCCGCATAGAGGCCGCAATCGGCTTGTTCGAGCAGGGCCTTGCGGAAGATCCCAATGCCATCAACACGCGGATCGGTTTGGCCGTCACCCACCATCTGGCCCGCGACTTCGAGGCGGCTCTGCCGCACTTGCGTTGGCTCATGGAGCATGCCGGCGATGACTTGCAGGTTCTGCGCCTTTCGATCCAGGCGGGCGTTTGGGGCGGGGACGAAGCGCTCGCCCAGCGGGCTCTGGCCCGGCTTAAGGAGGTCAATCCGCAGAGCGCGCCGGCGGCCGAACGTTTTCTCAAAGATCCACCGCCGCGACCACCCATGCCCCAGTAAGTCTCAACCATCGTCGGCGGGATTCGGGATCCACCCCACCGAGACCCGCGGCGGCCCGCGCTCGAGGGGAGGGACGGCCCGGGCGAACAGCGCACGTTTCAGGTCGCCCGTCGTCCAGTCAGGGTTCGCCTTCAGCAGCCGGGCTGCGAGCGCGGCGACCCGGGGAACCGCGTAGCTGGACCCGGATGCCGTTCCCCGCGCGCCGCGGTAGTCGATCACCTCGAGAGCCTCGGCCGGCACCATCAGGTCGACGCTGACAGCGCCCCAGTTCGACCCAGACGCGAGACGCCCGAAGGCGTCGGATGAGGTCACCATGACCATGTTGTCCAAGGGCAGGCTCGCCGGATAGAGAGGCGCCGCGTCGATGTCGCGGCCATCGTTGCCGGCCGAGACGATGAACAGCACCTCCGGGTGTGCGACGGCCGCATCGGCGAAGGCGATCCAGTCCTCTGGCCGCCGGCTGCCCATGGGCATGGCAACGATCCTGGTTCCTGCCGCTGCCGCGGCGTCCACGGCCTCTGCCATGCGCGCCATGTCCGGCCGTGGATAGCGAATCGGAAGCAGACGAGCAGAGGGCGCCTCCTTGACCAGAAGGCTTGCCACGGGGGTGCCGTGTCGGATCGGAAAGAAAGGCGAGCGTCCCTGATCCCCGTCGAAGGGCCGATCGTCGCCGTCCCAGAGGTCGATGCCCAGCATCCGACCGCTGCCGTCGCGCGCCAGGCGTGCGGCGATCTCCGGCAGCAGGTAGTTCACGCCGCTGTCGATATGCGCGACGGTGACACCGCCCGGATCGAGTCCCGCGGGTACCGGCGGATTGAGAGGCTCGGTCGCCTCTACGGTCGCGAGATCCGGCGCGAAATGCACCAACTGGTCCGCCATGCCGTCCGCCGCGTAGCGGATCGACCGGGCATGCCGCGGGCTGCAGTCGCCGTTCGCGAGCATCACTATGATCGGCTGCTCGGCGGCAAGACTCTGCACCTCGAAGCTTACGCGGCGCAGGCCGCCGAGCGAGCGCGTTGCCGTGACGATGAGGGCCTGATCGCGCTCGATGTTCTCCAATCGAATCCTACGTTGCACCCAGTCGTCGGCCTGACCGCGATCCGCGACGTCGGCCAGAGCAAATCCCGGCAGCCCGCTTTCGAGGCTGTCGGTAAGCGTCGACGGATCCATGATCCCTTCCGGACAGAGAGCATCGGGAGCCAGCTGCAGCACGGCTCGGGCCACCTCCTCAGCGCCGCCGGTCGCTGTGGCCGGAAACGTGGTCGCCAAGAGGAGCGCCAAGGCAGCTAGGTTTCCATACTGCCTCTTGGCGTTGATCACGACGCGACGCCCCACTGATTTTGCCGAAACCTATCACCGCGTCGGCGGCGGTGGTCGATGCCAGGATGACATAGTCCTCGGCGATCCGGAATGGAGCACCGGCGCTCGGACGCTTCGATCCTATTCGCCTGCGATGGGTTCGGACTGGGCCGGCGGGAGCTTGCCGCCCTTGCGACCGCGGTTCGGCTTGGCCATGGGTTCCGGCGCGCGCTCGAGGGTGCCCACCATCATGGTGAGCATCGGCGGGATGATCAGCAAGGTCAGGACGGCTGAGAGCGACAGTCCGCCGACCACCACTGGTCGGAGGCAGCCTCTCCCGATCTTCTCGAGCAAACAGAGAGTCGGAGTCGGATCGTTCTTGGCCGCCGGAGGATGCGGCGTCCACGGCGGCCGACCGCGCAGCGAGCACCGCGCAGCCGGGAGCCGAATGCACATAACCTAGTCAGATCATTGTGGTGGTGCGGCCCGGACGTGCGGTCCAGTGGGTCTCGGCAGAAGTGATGTATCAGGTCGAGATCCGTGGGTCCCATGATCTCTGATCCACGCAGCAAAGCCCCGACCCGCGTTAAGGAAATTTTAACGATTTACCGGCGAGGCTTATTGTAGGTCCACACTCATTAATTGTCGGACGACGCTCCTTCCGATTGCATTTCTTACTCGGATGCCGATCATTCTGGCTGTCGTGTCGCGCGACCTGACAAATGACTAGTTACAGTCACTCTATTTATCGATTTTCCAGTGCGGGCGAGCACCTTTCAGGACTTGGAAGAATTGCCGCACTGGGCCTCACATATTTTTTGTCCGCCAAGCTAGGGCTGATGTTGGCCGTGCCTCCCGGCTATGCCAGCCCGGTTTTCCCAGCATCGGGTATCGCCCTGGCGGCAATCCTGATTATCGGCTATCGCTGTTGGATTGGCGTGTTTGTCGGATCGTTGATGCTGAATGTATCGATCTCTTTTGATCCCAGCACGCCATCATCCATATTGAGCACGCTCCTACTCGCAAGCGGGATTGCTAGTGGCGCTGCCCTTCAGGCCGTTGGCGGCGCATACCTGGTACGCCGCTTCTCCGCCTTTCCCGTTCCGTTCAGCGATTGGCGAAAGGTTGTCGCCTTTCTCTTCTGGGGCGGCCCGGCAAGCTGTCTCATAAACGCGATCATCGGTGTTTCGGTGCTGGAGGCGGCTGGCAGGATTCCCATTGAAAATTTCCTGTACAACTCGGCGACTTGGTGGATCGGAGATACCTTCGGTGTGCTGATATTCGTACCGCTGATCCTCATTTGGGCGCTTCCGCGCCAGCGGATGCAGCTATCGAAAAGAATAACTGCCACCGTACCGGCGGCTATTGCTTTCGCGCTGGCGGTCATCGTTGTCTGGAATGCCACCTCGTGGGAAAGGGCGCGCATTCAGCATCATTTCGATCGTCAGGCGACTTTCCTGTCGTTGGCATTCGAGAGAAGCCTATTCGGCGACATGATGGCGGTCACCTCCCTGCAGAGCTTCGTCCGCACTGTCGAAGAAATTGACCAGCACAAGTTTCAGGAGTTCGCGGCGGGCCTCTTGGCCAATCACCAAGGAATTCAGGCCGTTTCATGGAACCCGGTTGTCCGCCGAGATGAACGTGCCGCATTTGAATCCAACGTCCGACGGGATGGGTATTCAAGGTTCCAAATCACCGAGCGGAGTGAAACGGGGCAGCTACTGCGCGCGAAAGACCGCGCGGAACATGTTGTTGTTCGATTCATCGAACCTTACGATGGCAACGAGACAGCGATGGGCTATGACGTTGCCTCGAGTCCGATTAGGAAGGAGGCCCTCGAGTCAGCACGGGATTCAGGCAACGCGGTCGCCACTAGCCGTATCGATCTGGTTCAGGACACGACCCAACAGTCCGGCGTTCTTGTGTTCGCGCCCGTTTACGAAGGAACCCCGTTGCCAACCAATCCGACGGAGCACAGACGCGCGTTGACAGGTTACGTCGTCGGAGTGCTTAGGATGGGCGACGTGGTCGAGAATGCAATGAGCAACCTCGAAACGAACGGCGTCGTCTTTCAGCTTGTTGATGACTCAGCGCCGGCGGATGAACGTTTGCTCTACGCGAGTTCACCGACCGGTGGAGGCATCACGATTCTCAATGACAAGGGCCTGCTCGGTGGTTCAAGTGCCCTGAGATACGAGTATCAGCACGATTTTGGCGGGCGCCAATGGAGGCTACGGCTTTCTCCCACACAACAATACATCGCCAAGCACCGGCCGGAAAATGCGTGGATGATCCTGAGTGGCGGGCTGCTGATTTCTAGCATTATTGTCGCGTTCACGGTGGTTCTTGTTGGGCGCGATGACGAACTCTCGACGCTCGTCGATGATCTGACTGCTGCCAAAACAGAAGCGATCAAAGCGAACGAGGCGAAATCCGAATTTCTAGCCGCCATGAGCCATGACCTGCGGACTCCGCTTAACGCCATCATGGGTTTTTCGGAAGCGATGCGGAACCGAATCTTCGGTGAGCTAGGAGATCCTCGATACGAGGGATACGCCCGCGACATTCACCAAAGCGGCAAATTTCTGCTCAACCTCGTAAACGACGTGCTTGATACTTCGAAGGTAGAAGCCGGGGAATATCAGCTGAGCGAAGAGATCGTCGATATTCGCAAGCTGATTGGCGATTGCGTCCACATGATTAGTCCTATGGCAGAGCAAGCGAAGATCCGTTTGATAACCTGTATTCCCGGCGATATAGCGCCACTCCGCGGTGACAGTAGGGTAATAGCGCAGACGCTCAACAACCTTCTTTCCAATGCCACCAAGTTTACGCACGAGGGTGGCGATGTGAGTGTATCGGCGATGATGGAAAGAAGTGGCGCTTTGATCATCAAGGTATCGGATACCGGCATAGGCATGTCGGAAGGCGAGGTGATCAGGGCGCTCAAGCCATTTGGGCAGATCCGGCGCAATCATGCGAGGCAGGGTACTGGCCTCGGGCTCCACCTCTCCGTCCGGTTCATGGAGTTACACGGCGGCACCCTCGACATCCGGAGCAAGAAAGGAAGGGGGACCGCGGTGTCGCTTAGATTTCCGCCTGAGCGCACACAACAACCATCCTGAGCTATACGACAATTCCGATAGGGAATAGCTCGCTGCGTCCTTTACTGCGCAATCTGCAGGTACACTTCGGCCCAAACGGTAGTGTCTAGATTCTTTCGCACTTTGGGGTTGGCGGGTAGTGTCCAGAATCTTTCGCACTTTGGGGTTGGCGGCCTGTCCCGTCAGGCACTCATTTTGTGCTGTTTGAGTAGGTTCATATTCATATAGCGCTTGCTCGACCACTTGGTGCCGGCGATGTGCCTCAATCTGGCCGCGGCCAGGTTGAGAGCCGATTGACCATCTGGAAAGGCGCCGACCACACGGGTCCTCCGTCGGATTTCGCGCATGATGCGCTCCAGTGGGTTGTTGGTCCTGATCCGGCGCCAGTGTTCGTTTGGGAAGGCGTAGTAAACCAGGGTCTCGTCGACCGTCTCCTCGAGCCATGTGGCCACCTTGGCAAGCCGCATGGCCTTCAGCTTGGCGATGACCTCGTCGGCCTTGGCCCGGGCTGCTGCGCGGCACTCCTGAGCGTGGATCGCCTTCAGCATCAGCG